>Ga0209417_1002068_pt1 | contig 33106 bp, 33 predicted proteins | sample RifGroF2_FD_184002 | JGI IMG/M metagenome (GOLD analysis project Ga0209417, IMG submission 184002) | Groundwater microbial communities from Rifle, Colorado, USA - Groundwater F2 (SPAdes) (version 2) | ecosystem: Environmental > Aquatic > Deep subsurface > Groundwater | place: Rifle, Colorado... | reverse complement strand
CGGATATGGCTTTAATTGAATGCAAAAATCTGAATTTACACAAACTTTTACACAAATATCAGAAAAAATCAGGATTATTAGATTTTTATAACCTTGCAAGTTTTAATATTCAGGATATAGAAGTATTTAAAAATGCAGATATAGTTCATTTACATAATTTACACGGCTCATATTTTTCACCGTTTATGTTGCCTCAACTGACTTCTTTAAAGCCTACAATATGGACACTACACGACGAACAATCCTTTACAGGTCATTGTGCATATGCTTTTGACTGTGAAAAATGGCTAATTGGCTGTGGGAATTGTCCTGATTTGAATTTCTATCCAAAAATCAAGAACGATACTACAGCGTTTCTCTTAAAAACCAAAAAAAAGATTTATGACATGTCTGAATTTACAGTAGTTTGTCCCTCAAACTGGCTTGCTGACAGAGCAAAACAAAGTATTTTGCAAAACAAAGATATTAGAGTAATTTATAATGGCGTAAACGAAAAAGTCTTTGCTAATACAGACAAAATAGAGGCAAGAAAAGCTTTAAATTTGCCTTTAGATAAAAAAATTCTTATGTTTAGTGCAAGCGGAAGTATTAAAAACCCTCAAAAAGGCGGTAAATACTTATTTGAAGTTTATAATCAGCTAAAAAGCAATGAAGATATTTTGTTTTTGAATATAGGTGGCGGCAATTCATCTAAAATTAGAAAAAATTGGATTGATATTCCATACATTAATGATGAAAAAACAATGGCTCTTTATTATTCTGCGTCAGATCTGTTTATTTATCCTTCTATGGCTGAAACATTCGGGCTTGTTATAGCAGAAGCCATGGCTTGCGGAACACCTGTAGTTGCTTTTAGCAACACAGCTATTCCTGAAATAATTAACCATATGGAAACAGGATACCTTGCAGAAAATAAAAACATTGAGGACTTCACCAGCGGAATAAAAATTTTCCTGGAAAATGATGAATTAAGAAACAATGCAAGAATAACAGCAAGAAAAGAAATTGAATTAAATTTCACTCTGGACAAAATGATTGATAATTACATTAATCTTTATCAGGAAATCTGGCAAAAATGTAAAGTTTATTGAGTTTTTCTTGAATAAAAACTTTGAAAAACTATAATCAGTAAATAACAAAAATTAAATCAATGAGAAGGCAATAATGAAATTAAATGAAGTAAATTATAATAAATCATTTGAATATGTATATTTGTATAAAAGAATGTGGCCTTATGTTAAGCCCTATTTGTTCAGAGGGATTCTTGGAATTTTAATTGCAATACCTGTTGGGCTTTTAGATGGAATTCCTGCACTCGCTATTAAATTTTATTTTGACCATGTAATAAACGGTACAGATAATACATTTGCTCAAAAAATAGTTGCATTGATTCCAATTGCTATAATTGGTTTTGCTGTTATACAGGGACTATTAATGTACCTTAACAACTATTTAAATGACTGGACAGGTAAAAAAATAACAATAGGGCTTCAAAAGGATTTATTTAAAAAGCTTCTTCGCTTTGAACCTGCATTTTACGATAAAAACACTTCGGGACTTGTTATGTCAAGATTTTTAAGCGATCCGGGCGGAGCATGCGGAGGAATAATAACTAATCTTAAAGACCTTATTTCTACTATTTGTTCATCCGTTGCACTTGTCGGGGTCTTGATTTATACATCATGGCAGCTCTCAATATTCGCAATATTTATGCTTGTAAGCGCATTTTTGCCTGTTACTTTAATTAGAAAACTTGTACAGCGTGTTTCACATGAAGGAATGAAAATAGGAAGCAGTGTTAACACAAACTTTTATGAAACTTTCAATGGAAATAGAATTATAAATTCTTTTAATCTCCAGAAATATCAGCTTGAAAAATTTTTGGATCAACTTATCCAGTCCTTTAATTTAAGCATGGGGTATAGTAAAAGAGCCGGTTGGCTTTCTCCAGCAATGATTGTAATTGGATCATTCGGTATAGCCGGTGTTATGTGGTATGGAAATCATTTAATATTAAACAAAACAATTTCAGCCGGTAGCTTATTCGCTTTTATAACAGCATTGGTACTTCTTTATAAGCCTGTAAGGACTCTTGGTAATACAATGGCGGGGATGCAGGGCAGTTTTGTTTCTATGAACAGAGTGGTAGGTCTATTTGACCTTGAACCGTCTATTAAAAATCATCCTGAATCCGTAAAAATTCCTACAATAAAAGATTCTATAAAGTTTGAAAACGTATGGTTTGAATATGAAGAAAGCACTCCTGTATTAAAAGGAATAAATTTTGAGGTAAAAATAGGTAATTCACTTGCATTGGTCGGAAACTCAGGAGGAGGAAAAACAACTATAGCAAACCTCATACCACGTTTTTACGATATAAAATCAGGTTCAATCAAGATTGATGGAATTGATATAAGAGATATTGATCTTGAAAGCTTAAGACAAAATATAGCAGTTGTTTTTCAGGATAATTTTCTTTTTTCAGGAACAATAAAACATAATATTCTTCTCGGTAAATTTAATGCAACTGATAATGAAATTCACAAAGCATTAAAGGACTCTTATCTTGATGAATTTATTACCTCTTTGCCAGACGGTATAGATACAGAAATAGGTGAACGAGGTGTAAGACTTTCCGGCGGACAAAAACAACGACTTGCTATAGCAAGAGCCATGGTTAAAAATGCACCCGTTGTAATTCTTGATGAAGCAACTTCTGCGCTTGATAATAAATCCGAGGCTATAGTTCAAAAAGCACTCGATAAACTTATGGAAAACAGAACCGTAATTGTTATAGCTCACAGGCTTTCTACAATTCAAAATGCTACAAGAATTGCTGTAGTTAATCATGGAGAAATTGCAGAAATTGGTTCGCATGATGATCTTATGTGTAATCCTGACGGAGCTTATAGCACTCTGTATAATGCTCAATTTAAATTTACAGAGCAATCCCAAGAAGAATTACAGGAAGTTTGAAAATTGAAAAAAAACAGTGAAGCAATTGATATAATTCTCCCTTCCAGAATAGGGGACTGTATTTTAAGTTTCCCTGCAATGCTTTGTTTAAAGCAATTAGTAGAAAAATTTCCTGAAAAAAACTTTAAAATAACTATATTCTCTACTAATAAACTTACAGAAATAATAAAAGCACTTGATTTTTCAGAAATTAAAAAATTTTCAAATATTCAAAAATTAAAAACGATTTTTAATCCATCTGATAAAGCTGTTTTTTTGCATACCTGCATGGATAATCACGGATTTTTTGCTAAAAAAACATACGGAATAAATATTACAGGAAAAAAAATAAGCTATCATAATGATATGCCTTATTTATATGTGGATCAAACACATAAATATCTTTCTGAAAAACTTTTTAATTATCTAAAAGAAAAGTATAATTTTTCGACAATTTCAATAAGCTTTTTTGGCACGCTTTTAGAAATTGGCTTTTCTCCAGAAGAAATAATGGGAAATTTTGAATTTAATGAAAATTCTCTTAATTTTGAAACAGAACTTACAGACTGGAAACCTGAAATCAATAATTATATTGTTATGTGCATGGAAGCGGCATATGGCAGCAAAGGTGATGCAGACAGACGATTTAACGAGGAATCCTATTTCGAAGTTGCTAAGAATATTTATGAGAAATATGGCTTGAAATCCGCTTTTATCGGGATTGATGATAGCAGAAGTCTTCCTAATACTGATTATATTTATGATTTTAGAAAAAAATTAATTTTTACCCAAACTACACAATTAATGAAACATTCAATGGCTTATATAGGAAATGATACAGGTCCTATGCACCTAGCAAACTTGATTAAAAAACCCACATTGGGAATTTATTCCAGAGAAACATCTATGACAACAACGTATTATCCTATATTTAATAATTTAAATACACAGGTTTTAGGATTTCCCCCAATGGATTTTGTAGACAATTTCTGTTCTAAACTGGTTGAAAAAGCTTAATTTTAGATTCTTTTAAAAGTATTTATGTCCAAAACCGTATACATTTCGGCACTTCCTCTATTTACAAGCATCCCCCTGTATGCATTTAAAGAAATTATACCTCTGAAAAACCATAGGTTTTTATTTTGAGAAGAATAAAGCTTTATCAATTCACGTTTTTTTCTTATAAAAGTTGTTATATCTATAAAATAATTAGGCATTGTCATTGCTGACCATATTTCATAAAATGCTATTTTAAGTGATTTTTTATGTTTTTTCTTTTTTAAAATTTCTTTAAGAAGTACTGTAACAGCTTTATGATCTTTGTGATTTTCAAAATAATTAGGAATAAAAATATAGTCATAATTAGAAATTTCTAATTGCTTGAATTTTTCGTAATTAAAGATGAGTTTACCGTCCTGAATATCAAGAAATTCATAGGAAGTGATTTCAAGATTTTCCATAACGCTTGTAAATTCTTTTTTTCGGATATTTACAATTTCTTCATTATTATTTTGAACTGTTCCAAATTTACCGTCAGTTAAGCAAACGATATGAACATTTTGAGGATATCTTATAAGTAGCCCTCCACATCCGAAAATTTCATCATCAAAATGCGGAGCTAAAACAAGACATTTTTCATCTGGTTGAATTATAAGTTCTTCTGGATCAATTTTTTCAAAATGAAAATAATTAACAAGTTTTAAATACTTCTTCCCGATAATAAAATCTTTATATAATTTTTTTAAATTAATCATAAATAACAATTCCTAGATAAATTTCTTCCAATTTAATAATTTCATTTCCTCTGTTTTACCCGTAAAATGCAAAAAATACGAATTTGAAAAAACTGCATCTATGCATAATTCCTTTACTTTGTTTTGTCCAAACAAAGGCAACTTCTCTGTCTTAAGCTCCAGCAAAAATGGATAAAAAAGAGCCTTTTGAAATTGTAGAAGCGTATTAAACCTGTAATCTATCCAGTGAATCATTCCGCTTTTCAATATCTCATAAGAAAGAGGTCTCATCTCATAATTTAGCCCCTTTTCCTCATAATTATAATAAACATGCTCTAAAATTTCTCTGTGAATCTTTGGATTAAAGACCATTACTCCAGTTTGAACCACATCTTCAAAATTACATTCAATTCCGAAACTTTTGTAATATTCTTGAGCTCGATAATTAATTACAGGCTTATAATTAAGATTCGTCCAATGTTCGTACATTCTTGAAAGAGCAAGTTTATATGAATCTCTTGTAGGAGAAGCAAATTCATTAACAGCGCCAATTTTATCAACAGGAATCCCTTCTGAAATATCTGGAGAATTTGGATTAATTATAATATCTGTATCAAGCCAAACAATTCTATCATAATCTTGTGACCATTTTTGACTTAAAACAAGACATTTCTGCCATGCGGCACATCTGCTTTTACCAAAATCCGAATTATCCCATAATTCTTCGCTAATTATCAAATCATATCCATATTTTTCAGCATAAAGCTTCCAATTTTGCTGACAAAAATTTTTCACCATTCTTGAAAATCTTTTTCCAACTGCAAGTGCCACTATAGCTTTTTTATTATTCATAATTTGCCTTTTTAAAATCCCATATTTTAAATATTATATGATGATATACTTAATTTAAATATAAATATTTACAAACTCAGAAAAATACTATGAAAATATTGTACGACACAGAAATATTTGATCTGCAAATATTTGGAGGAATATCTTTATATTTTTCCAAATTATTTGACTATTTTTCAAAAGATCAGGATGTTGATTTTAAAGTCCCCATAATTTATTCGGATAATCAATATATAAGAAATTCTGCTCTTCTAAAGCATCTAAGTTTTTATGGGAACAATTTTCTTTTCAGAAAACAATTAACAAAGTTTTTCACTCTTCAAAACGAGCTTAATACTCTTAAAAATCTGAAAAACCAAGAATTTGATCTTTATCATCCAACTTATTTTAATTTAAACTTTTTAAAATATTTAAATAAAAAGCCTTTTGTTTTAACTGTTCATGATATGACTTTGGAAATATTACCTGAATATTTTGTTTTTGATAAAAATGCAGAAAACACTATCAATACAAAAAAATATTTAATTGAAAAAGCTTCAAGAATTATTGCAATATCAGAAAATACAAAAAAAGATATTTTAAAATTAACAAATATAGACGAAAATAAAATTGATGTTGTATATCATGGACAACCTTTTGAGTCAGTTGAAAATCAGGATAAAATAGACTATTTGCCTGAAAATTATATTTTATTTGTAGGACAAAGATCAAAGTATAAAAATTTTGTGTCTTTTATTTCCGCGATTTCGAATTTTTTATTAAAAGATGAAAATTTATATCTTATATGTGCTGGCGGTTTTAATTTTAGCAGAACTGAAAAAGAAATTATTAATTCATTGAATTTAACCGAAAAAATCATATATACAGGCATTGAAAATGAGAATAAACTAATTACTCTTTACAAAAATGCTATTTGCTTTGTATTTCCAAGTTTATATGAAGGGTTTGGCTTTCCTGTTCTTGAATCTTTTCAATGCAATTGTCCTCTTGTATGCAGTAATACAAGTTCTTTCCCTGAAGTGGCAGGAGAAGCCTCAGAGTATTTTGATCCATATGATACGGAGTCAATTAAACATGCTTTAAATAAAGTTTTATATGATACAAATTTAAGAAAAAGTCTTATTATAAAAGGACAGGATAGATTGAAATTATTTAGTTGGGAAAAAACGGCACAACAAACAAAAAATGTTTATAAAAAGGTAGTTTATGAATAAGAAAGAGTTGGCAATTGTACTGGGTGCAACAGTAAATATGACTTTTGCACTTGCTAATGTTTTGATGGGAATAAAAAAGCATCTTACTATTCAAAAATTCGATGTTATTGTTTACCATAAAGACATTCAGGGAAACGAAAAAATAATTTTATCATCGATTATTCCCTGTGAATTTAAAGATTACGATCTTGAATCTTCAGATATAAGTCATCATTCCTTAAACAGGTATTCGCTTCTGGCTTATTCACGCTATGAATGCTTTGATCTTTTGAATGAATATCAAAAAGTTTTATGGCTGGATATTGATGTGTTTATTCAAAAAGATTTGTCTAACCTCTTAAGTATTGATATAGAAGACGTTGCCCTCTGGAAAAATGACATCCACAAAAACGGATTTAATTTTAAACAGCCTATAGATAATTATGATATGGAAAGTAATTACTATAATACCGGCATAATTTTATTTTCTGATAAAATGACTGATTTCTCAAAAATGAAAGATTGGTGCTATAAAAAAACAAAAGAATACGGAAAGCATCTTGTATGTGCAGATCAGGGAATTATTAATCTGGTTTTTCAGGAATTCAAAGTTAAAATAACTGATCTTGATGAAATTTTCAACTGTCATCCCGAAAAAACAATTGTAAATGATGCGGTAATTATACATCCTTATGCAGAAGAAAAATTCTGGAATTATTATTATAATTTTAAAGAATGGAACAATAATTATAATAATTGGCTTAAACTTGGAGGTACTCCCTACAAAGGCAAAAGAGCCAATATCTTGGATAAAGTATTAATAAAATTCAAGAAAAAATACATGCCGGCAGCACCTGATCCTTTAAGGCATACAGGCAAATTTATAAAGTATATTTATAATCATAATTTCAAAAAGGATAATCCATGAAAGTTTCTATAATATGCGTGTGTTTTAATGCCCAAAATACAATTGAAGATAGTATTATAACTGTTATAAACCAAACTTATAAAAATATTGAGTATATTGTTATTGATGGAGCTTCTACAGACACAACTCTTGAAATTATTGATAAATATAAAGATAAAATTAATTATTTTGTTTCAGCACCTGATAGTGGAATTTTTAATGCAATGAACAAAGGCATTAAAGTTGCAAGAGGCGATATTCTTTATTTTTTAAATTCAAATGATTATATTTTTGATGAAAAAGTTATTGAAGATGTTGTTAGTTTTTTTGACAAAAATAAGTCTGATATTGTTTTTGGAGATATGTCATTCATTGAAAATAATAATATAGAAAAAGAAAGAAGAATCTATACCGATGTTGATAAACTGTTTTTTCTAAACGAGTGCGTATGTCATCAAGGAATTTTTTATAAAAGAACTGTGTTTGATAAATGCGGCTTATATAATGAAAACTTGAAACTCGCATCAGATTACGACCTGAATGTTAAAGCTATTATTAGATATAATCTTAAAACAAAGCATATTAACAGAATTATTGCGAAGTTTACTCTAGGAGGACAAAGCAACTCAGAGGATGAAAAACTAAAAATGCTTGCTGAAGCTGAAAAACAAAAAATATTAGATTCTTATTATAAGCCATATCAGTTTAAAATGAACAAAATTTTAAACAAAACTTTCCGTTCAATTGCAAGAAACCCAAAATTAAGGAATTTAGCAGGAAAAATATTTGGATTTGCACTATGAAAAAAGATTTAGCTTAGCTTTAGGCGTTTCTCGTAAATATCTTTATAAAGTGTTTCATAAGAGTTTAACATCTTTGATAGGGTGAATTTATTTTCTACAGTTTGACGGGCAGAATTTTGAGCATTTTGCCTTAAATCTTCATTTTGCAAAAACATCTCAATGCCTTCAATAAAGTCTTTAGTATTTTTGTGCTCTGCTACATAACCATTTTTCATATGTTCTACCAGTTCGGGTGTCGGCCCCGTATTGAAGGTTATTACTGGCGTTTTGCAAGCCATCGATTCTGCTATTACCAGACCGAACGTTTCGGCAAGTGTAGGAAAAATGAATAAATCCGCAGCGCTGTAATATTTTGCCATTTTGGTTTCATCAAAGACATACTCTATATTAAGAAAATTTGGAGCAATATATTCACGTTTATCATTTCCTATAGCAATAAACAAAATATCATCTCTGTGTTTCATTCTTTCATATGTTTCCAGAAGATATTTGCCGCCTTTTTGTTTATCGTTGCATTTTCCGTTTGAACTAAACAAAAGTATTTTTTTATCTAGTGGCAATCCGAGTTCTTCTCTGGATAAGGTTTTGTCATAAGGCTTATAAATATTTTCATCAATGCCGTTATAAATAAATTTAATATCTTTATTTTTAAGAATAGATTTTTCTAAACGTTTTTTCATCCATTCAGAATAACAAAGCACTGTAAAATCTGACGCTTCATAAATTTTTTCTTTTGTATTAAAAAGAAATTCACTTGTATCAACTATGGTTCCAGGGTATTCTTCAAAGGTTGGGCAATCTCTGCATTGAGCTTCCCATTTATTACATCCATATGTAAAAGCACACCTGCCCGTGTAAGCAAACTCGTCGTGAAGAGTCCATACGGTTGGTTTTAAAGCCGTCAATTCAGGAAGGGCAAAAAGTGAGAAATAATTGCCGTGAAGGTTATTCAGATGGAGAATATCTGAATTTTGAAACCACTTATTATTTTTAATCTCAAAATTGGAATCGTGAAAAAAATCTAACCATCCATTATTATACTGGTATCTGCTTAAAAGCTTGGATTCTTTTGAATACTTTTTTTCTATCTTGCTGACTCGTTCATCATTTATATTTTTAAAGACTTCATCAACAAGAAGTTTTGCATCATAACCCCTATTAATGATGTTTTTAGCCACCATATCATAAGTGATTTTTGCTGCACCGCCTCTGCCAACTAGTGTATTTAGATAAAGAATATTTTGAGGTGTGTCTTTTTGCGGTTTTATCAACGGATGGTTTTTTATTTTTGGTAAAAGTTCATATTCATAGTAGCTTTCAGGATAAGCATTAGGAAAAAGCTTTTTTAAACTATATGGCAATTGGTTGATGATTTTTTTCATACTAAATATTTATCCCTGCTTTATAGAGGGCTCTTTTAGTTTCTCTTATAAGAATTTTTAACCAGTAGTGCCTGTCTACGGAAAATTTATCCGGCATGTTGAATCTTTCATTCAATGCCCTGTGTTGAATATCTTTATTTATCGAAACAGCTTTAGGATGCTTTAAAGAGTCATCCATTGGCGAAAGAGTTTTATCTGAAAAAGTTGAAGCCTCAGAAGTATGTGTTGAATTCTCACCAAACCCTATGTTTGATATAAGGTTTTTATTAGGAATTATTGCAAGACCTTCTTTTTTAAAAACTGTGTAGCACCATTGATAATCCCATGTGTCAATCTCGTTTTTATAGACTTTGTTGAGAATATTTAGCCAATCTTTTTGATGATATTTGTTTTCAAAAACATTTTTTATTTTTTGCTTTTTTAAGAACTTTGAAAAGTCTTTCATTTCAACATCATAATCTTTCCAAGCCCTTTTCCAGCTTGCCCAACCCCATATATGCGGAATATGAGAAAAATAATAGCTGTCATCTGTCATATTATCGGCTAATTGTGTATCTCCAGCTATATGCATAATCTGTTCATTATCTCTGTATTTTTCAAGCATTGCTTCACAAAACCCGAAAAACGATGGATGAGGAAGGCAGTCATCTTCAAGAATAATTCCTTCTTCCACGTTTTGAAAGAACCATGTTATTGCTGAGCTCACTGCAACTTTGCATCCCAGATTTTTTTCTCTAAAAAGCGTTTTAACTTCACAATCCCAATCAATATTTGTGGCGATTTTTCGAGTTTGTTCGCATAACTCGGCTTCGCCTTCTCTATTGTTTCTTGGTCCATCTCCGGCAATATAAAGGTATTTCGGCTTTTGTTTTTTGATTTTTTCAAAAATCAGAGCAGTAACATCAGGACGATTGAATATTAAGAATAATACAGGAGTTTTTAGCATTTCTCAAATAATACCCTTTGTTCTTTTCCTTTAACAATAAAGCGACCATTATATTTTAAAAATAGTTTAGCATTCTTTAGAATTGTATCATTGTAATCGTTTTCGCTAATAATAACTTCACTAACCGTATTTGTCATAAACCATTCATACCAAGATTGTTTTTCGAGCGGGTTTAATAATTCAATATGAAAATAGTCATCATTGGCAAGTTCTTTTGAAAGAGCTATTTTAAACTCATCTAAATTCGGATATTGTTTTTTGAATTTATCTTGAGCTTTTTGTCTACTAATTTGCTCTTTTTTTTCAATCTTTTTATTTAAAATATAGTAATAAACTTTTTTCCCCAGTAATTTTCTAATTTTATTAAGTGATTTATCTCCTATAAAGATTTTTTTTAAGAGGTTAATAAAGTTAAAATCTTTTGGAATGTAATGTTTCCAGGGTGTCAGTTTAAGATATTTCCAATAATCATCCATATAAAGACGATTTCCCATAAATTCCCACGGCTTATTATCAGCTATAAAATGTGCAATAAGGGCATTTCCGTTAATTGCATCAATAACTTCTTCATCCGGCGTATTTCTTAGCGCATATTCTTCCTGTTTATAATTTTTATGAGGAACTATAGACATGAAGTTGAAACGGTACGGCAAACGCTTCCATTTGTTTTGCAGTACTGAATTTATAACGCATTGATCAACGTGCCAAATTCGTTCAGGATGATTTTTCATAAAGTCAAAGCATTTTTTTCCGAAATTAAATTCTCTTAATTTTGCTAAATCCATTAACATAACGCCGGCATTAAAATAACTGTATTCGTCAGAATATTTTAACCGTTTGGGATATAAAAGCGAAAAAGGATTTTCAACACATCCTGCAGGATAGCCTTCTAAATCAGACTCCCAAAATTCTTTTAAACTTCCTCTTACAATTAAATCAGAATCAAGCAATAAAACTTTATTCAAGTGCGGCAAAAAAGAAGGAATTTCAAAACGCCAATATGTATTTTCTACGTAGTTTGAGGATAACGGACAAAATTGATAATCATTATTCTTGCCTGTTACATATTCAATATTAAAATCTTTTATTTTTTTGAGTTTATTAAGTTTTTCTTTACTCTTCTCTGATATTCCGCCATCCATAATATAGAAATTAAACTGTTCATCTTCTTCTGAATTAATCAAAACAGAAGCAATCATAACAGCTAAGTGCTGGGCATAATTGTCATCTGCAAGAGATATTATTTGGATTATTGTTTTATTTTGCATTTTTTTACTTTTATCAAACATTATGTCTTTATAATTCATCATAAAACTAAAATAAATAAAAATAAAAGGTTTTCTATTTTTATTTATTTTATAATTAAATGAGTATTAAAATTATAAGAGGTAATGAAAAGTTGTTTAAGCAAATTAAGAAAAAAATATTTTCTTCTAGATTCATGCAAAAATACGCTAAAAAATACGGTCAATTCGAAACACAAGGATGTAAACCTGATTATACAGAAATTTTAAATAAAATAATGATTTACGAAAAGGCTCGAACTTTAATTAAGGATGACATATTCAATATTCAGTACGAAGATAACATAATTAAATTTTATTTGCCGAACGCAACAACTGACGCTGTTCAAAGAAGCATACTTTATACAGATAAATTTTTTGAACAAGATCTACTTTCTGAAATACGTAAATATATAAATTCCAATACAGTTGTACTTGATGCAGGAAGCAATATTGGAAATCATACAATCTTTTTTTCAAAAATTTGTAAGGCCAAAAAGGTAATCAGTTTTGAGCCATTAAAAACAGTTTTTAATATTTTAGAAAAAAATTTAGAATTAAATGACATAAATAATATTGAAAAATACAATTTCGCACTGGGTGAAAAAGAATGCAGAGCATCAATATATGGCTATGATAGTATAAGTATTGGCTCTACACAATTTGAGTTTAATGACAATGGTGATTTTAAAGTTATATCATTAGATTCATTAGATTTATCTGAATTAGATTTTTGCAAAGTAGATGTAGAGGGCGGACAATTAGAATTCCTAAAGGGAGCTAAAAATACTTTGGAAAAATTTAAGCCAACTGTTTGGATTGAAATGTTGACAGAAGAAATTTCAATGTTTGGCTATGATGAAGAAAAAGAAGTTATTTTGCCTCAAAAGTTTTTAATTGATTTGGGTTATGTCTTAGTTGATAAATTATCAACAATTGATTATTTATACATACACGAAAGCAAATTATAGGTAATTAAAATGGCTGAAACACTCGGATCTTTATGTGACAAGCTTACAATAATTAAACTTAAGCAATATCATTGTGATGAAGTACAGAAAAAATATAGTTTGAACAAGCAAGAAATTATGTTAATTGAAGAAATTGATTCTTATTTAGCGGATTTAACTAAAGGCAATATCCCGCCTGAAAAAATTACATTTGACTCAAATAAAATTTACAAAAAAACAGGAAATGAAACAAGGGAATTTTCAGCTGAATTAGGAGACATTATTTCACAATTAGCTAATATAAATTGTGAGTTATGGCATGAACAAGATAAAGTTTATGATTTTTCAAATGTACCAATTGATGAAAAAAATATAGTAGTGAATAATCTCGCTATATTAAATCTTGAGCGAAATAAATGTATAGATGAAATAAATAATATAATTAAGAGGAAATTCTCTAAATGAAAAAAATCTTATTAGCACAATTAGGTTCAAATGGAGATTGCCTTTTAACAACTCCTATAGCAAAACAAATAAAGGAAATTGATTATCCAGATTGCCATTTGACTTGGCTTGTTGGCTGTGAATATAAGCAGGTTTTATTAAACAATCCATATATTGATGAAATTATTGAAGTTCCTAATCTTTCTTCTCCTGTAGATTTGTATTGGGCAAGACAGCGTAACCCTGAATTTATAGAGGAGTTAACAAAAAATGGAAAATATTTCGATAAAATTTTTATATTAGATATAAATATGTATAACCAAAAAAAATACTATAATACTACAACAAGGGCTGTTTATTTTAATATTTATGAACAGGAGTATAACCATAAAATGACAGTACCCGCTGATCCTATAATTGATTTAACAAATGAAGAAGTTGAAAATGTAAGAAATTTTGTAGAAAAATATGAATTAAATAAAGACGATGTTTACCCCATTTTATTTGAATGTGCACCTTTAAGTAAACAAAGCAGCATAAATATTGAAAATTCTTTATACTTATCTGCCCAATTAATAAATAAATATCCTAATGTTAAAATAATTCTCTCTTCAAGACATAAAATCCCAAATATTAATCCCCAAATAATAGATGGAAGTGAATTGACTTATAGAGAAAATGTGGAGCTATTAAATAATTGTAATCTTTTAATTGGTTGCTCCAGTGGGATTACTTGGTTAAATTCTTCAACTTATTCTAAAAAAATTCCTTCTATTCAAGTTGTGAATAAAGATGAAGTGTTCACTTCTTCGGGAGGATCTGCTTCTGTTATTCAAGACTATAAAAATTTCAATATTCCAACTGACGAAATTATTGAATTTAAAGATTTTTCCTACGATACGTTAATGGATTGTATTGATATAACTATTAAAAATGACATTAAAACCGCCAAATGTAAATATAATGAGGAATTGTTAATTAATAATAATATTCACAAAAGCGAAGATTACAAAAAAAATAAAGAGGACAAAGAACCAACACAAATAATTTATAAATGGCTTTTATTTAAATTTATTCCCGTTGCAAGTATCTCTGAGTTCTTAGATAAATTTATTGTAAAAATATTTGGCTTAACTTTATTTAAAATAAGAAAAATTGAGAGATAAAAGGATTTTTAAATGAAAAATTATAAAAAATTAGAAAGATGCAGGATATGCTCTAATAGAAATCTAAAAATGATTTTAGATTTAGGAGAGCAAGAATTAACAGGAGTATTTCCGAAAAGCAAAGAAAATTCAATTACTTCAGGTCCAATTCAGTTAGTTTGGTGTGATAATTGTGGATTATTACAGTTAGGTCACTCCTATTCTCTTAATGAAATGTATGGTGAAAATTACGGTTATAGATCAGGACTTAACCAGTCAATGATAAAACATTTAAGTGATAAAGTTTATCACTTAGAAAGGTTATATTCACTCAAAACAGGCGATATTGTCCTTGATATAGGAAGTAATGATGCGACAACATTAAAATCATACACAACTTCAGGATTGAGAAAAATTGGTGTTGACCCTACAGGTGAGAAATTTAAGCATTATTATACTAGTGATATAGCTCTTATATCTGATTTTTTCAGCGCAAGTAATTATAAAAAGATATTTAAGGAAGAAAAAGCGAAAATTATAACATCAATCGCAATGTTCTATGATCTAGAATCACCAATTGATTTTGTCAAAGATATAGAATCAATATTGGCAGAGGATGGGGTCTGGCATTTTGAGCAAAGTTATATGCCATCAATGTTAAGACTAATTTCATATGATACAATATGCCATGAGCACCTCGAATATTATTCTTTAAGCGTAATAAAATTTATTTTAGATGAAGCAGATATGAAAATAATAGATGTGGTTATGAATTCCGTAAATGGTGGCAGTTTTGCGGTAACCGCAGCTAAAAAACTATCTTCTCTAGAACCTAATCAACCTATAATTGACTGGATTTTAGAACAAGAGCAAAGAATGGGGATTAATACAATAGAACCCTATAGGGCTTTTGAACTTAAAGTTATGCGACACCGTCAAGACCTAAAAAGACTTATAAATGCATTGGTTCAAGATGGTAAAAAAGTTTTAGGCTATGGTGCATCAACTAAAGGGAATGTTTTATTGCAATATTGTAATTTCAGCAATAAAGAAATTAATGCAATCGTAGAAGTAAATCCTGATAAATTTGGGGCATACACTCCTGCCACTCATATCCCAATAATAAGTGAAAATAAAGCTAAAAAAGAAAATCCCGATTACTATTTAATTTTACCTTGGCATTTTAAAAATGGGATTTTAGATAGAGAACAAGAATTTTTAAGTGCTGGTGGCAAAATGATTTTTCCTTTTCCTGAAATTGAAATTGTGTAGATATTATAATTCTTTGATAGTGAGGAATATTGATAATGAATTTAATTAAAATGTTAAAAAAAAAGATATATAATTCTGATTACATAAAACGCCAGTTTAATAAATACAATCCACCTTTACCTGAACCGCCAAAAGGTCCATTTTCTCAGTTTGGAGAGGATTTAATCTTGAAATTTGTATTTAAAATATTGAAAAAGAAAAATTTAATTCAAGATATTACTTATCTTGACATTGGAGGTAATTATCCATATGCAATAAGTAACACTTATTTTTTATATCAAAATGGATGTAAAGGAGTGGTAATAGAGCCAAATCCCGTATTATACGAAGAATTTAAAAAGGCTCGTCCTAATGATATTGTTTTAAACGTGGGGATTCATTTTACTCAAAATGAAGAAAAGATAATGCCTTTTTATATGTTTAACCATGAAGCAAATGGTGCTAGCACCTTTGATAAAAAACAGGCAGATTCTTATTTGAAAATAAGTGATGTGGCAAAAAATTATGAAACTATTCAAGTAGAAGTAGCAAATATAAATACAATAATAAAAGAATATTTTAATGATACAGCTCCAACTTTTATATCAATTGACGTTGAAGGCATTGATTTAGAGATTATTAAAAGTCTGGATTTTCAAAAATATCGTCCGTCTTTTTGGTGTATAGAAACAGCAGAACCATGTGTTGGGAGTGTTTTAGGAGGAAAACTTCAGGATACACTTGATTTTATGAAGTTAAAAAATTATGTAATATATGCAGATACGTATGTAAATACAATATTTATTGATGAAAAATTGATGCAAAAATTAGAAGAAAAGCAAAAAGTTTGTTAGAATAAAATGAAGAAAACTGCCTTAATAACTGGAATATTTGGACAAGATGGAAGTTATCTTTGTGAGCTTTTATTTAAAAAAGGTTATAAAGTTTATGGGATTGTTCGGGAAGATTTAAGTACAAATTCCTTGAAAATCAAGAATTATCTTGAAAAAAACAATATTAATCCTATTTTATTCAAACTTGATTTGAACAATTACGATGATTTAACAAAAGTTATTATTGAACTAAAACCTGACGAAATCTATCACGTTGCCGCTTTTCACGTAAGCTCCCAAGGTATTATTGGAAACAAACATAAATATGAAAAACAATTGTTTGACTATAATATAAAATCAACATCTAATATTTTATCAATATGTTATGAACAATCAAAAAAAACAAAAATAGTTTTAGCTGGCTCATGTTTAATGTTTGATAGTTCAAATACTCAAGTACAAAATGAAAATACTCCTTTTAATTCAAAAAGTTTATATGGTCTTGCTAAAATAACAGAAAACTCTTTGGCTAAATATTACAGTAACAAAGGGCTAAATGTTAGTACTGCTATTTTATACAATCATGAAAGCTCAAGGCGCTCTGATGATTTTGTTACAAAAAAAATTGTTAAAAATATGGTTGCTATTAAAAGAGGACAACTTAAGAAATTTACTTTAGGCAATATAAATACAAAAAAAGATTGGGGTTATGCAAAAGATTACGCAAATGGACTTTATTTAATGGCTCAACAAGAAATTGCGGATGATTATATTTTATCTTCAGAGAAATTGCATACAATCAAAGAGTTTATTGAAATATGTGCGAATATCTTAAATATATCAAATTGGCAAGATCATATAGAAATAGATTCATCAATAATTGATAGAAAAATAGATGGACAGCTATATGGTGATTGTTCTAAAGCAAAAGAAATATTAAGCTGGAGCAATAATTTAAAGCTAAAAGATTTAATCAAGATTATGATAGAAAATGAAATAAATGATACATTAATATAACTCATTATGTTATATATCTTTTTTTTAAATCTTTAACCCATTTACGTGGTTGTCTGATAAAATCAGGAGTCCTTGCATAATCCCAATTAGGATCATACGCAACACCTCCTAATTTAAGCCATATTATATTATTTTCTTCCCACTCTTTATTATAAATTCCATTCCAAAACTTTTTGCCTGCTAAGTATGGATGCAGAATATAAGCATTTCCCCAATTTTCTTTTGAAGGTTCGTAAATATATAATTCATCAAGATTTTTATATTTAATATCATGACTATTTAAAACAAGTGCAATAGGTCCTTGATCGATATTTTTTAAAACTGGTGCATATTCTAATATTTTTTCATAGCATTGTTTAGCTAAATCTTCAAATTTTAACAGACTATTGTTTAATAAAAAAGTACCCGTTGAAAAACTATATCCGTTAGGATCTATATCATAACCTTGTATGTCATCAATAAAATTTTTCAAAATAATTTTTTCAGCAAATCCTATGTAAATATCTTCTTGAAAATCAAATAAATTAGAAATATCTTTTTGAATTAAAATATCTACATCCATAAATAATACTTTTTTATAATTTTTTATTAAATTAAACCCTTCATAACAAGCAAAACACATATGGGTGAACCTGTCCAGATTATAAATTTTGCTCAAAATATGAGGGTATGGAAATTTATATTTTATAAATTTAACAGGTGCAATTTTTTTTAAAGCTAACCTATTTTTTAAAGAAAGCGTATCATAATAAACAAAAATATCGGATTTTTTTAACAATTCAGAACTATGTTTTTTTAGACCAATAAGAGTATTTGCAAGTGCAAACGCCCAATTTCCTGTTATTCCGAATAGTATAGCTAAATCTTTCTTCACAGCTTTCTCGAACAAATAAAGTTTATGCTACAATCAATTTACAATAAAAAGAATAATATTACCAATTAATAAACTTTTGTATCTGGTTAAAAATGAAAAAAGACATAATTATTCACATAGGACTACATAAAACAGGAACAACTTTTTTGCAGGCAATGGTTTTTCCTGAATTAAAAAATATTTTTGCAAGAAGTTTGCATATGCTTCCAAAATCCGAGTCCTCTCCTTTCAATCAGATTTTAACGGGCAAATTTGCGGACATGAATGCTCAAGAACTCGAATATTTAAAAAGAGATATTTATAACTATATTGATTCATCAGTAAATGATTCCAATATAATTTTAAGCCGTGAAGACTTTACCCGACATTTTCATATAGAATATGATGCAGAAAAGTCAAATAAAATTTTTGACTTTTTAAAAAAGATTTTCCCGAATATGAAAATCTTTTTAATGATCAGAAAACAGGATGATTGGATTAATTCTATATATAATCAACTTTTGAAAAATCCTCAAAGTTTATATTTTTCACTAAATGAATTTATAGGATATAAACGCGGTAAATTTATTGAAAATAAAAAATACTTGGATATTCAAAATGTTGACTGGTATAAAATAATTAAATTTATTGAAAATAAAATTGGAAGAGAAAATATTTATATTTTGCCTTACGAAATGTTTAAAGAAAATCCAAAAGAATTTTTATTAAGATTTTATGAACATTATAATATAGAGCAATATTTTCCTGCTAAAAAGGAAGTCAGAGTTAATTTTAAAGGAACTTATATCCCCTTATTTTTATATAAAAGTTATTGTCATTTCAGAGAAAGATTACCAAATGTTTTTAAGAAATTTTTACGGAAAAACGATAAAGGGTTTTTAAAGTGGGCAGAAAACTATAACGGAATTAAGATTAAAATACCTAAACTATCTAAAAAACAAGCTGAACAAGTAATGGAAATACATAGAGAAAGCAATAAAAAACTTGCTGAATATATTGGAATGGACTTATCACAGTACGGGTATTATTAATATGGAAAAAGAAATAATAATACATATAGGTCTGCCTAAAACAGGAACAACTTTTTTGCAAAAGAAAATATTTCCTTTTATTCAAGGAGTTTTCACTAAAAATTATGAAGAAGTTCGTGATGATAATTTAGAAAATCCTATAGCCTGTCTTTTAACATCAAGTTTTGTCAATTTTTCAGAGCAAGAAATGGCTGAATTCAAACACAAATGGGATGAATATCTGGAATTGCAATCCGAATCAAAGATTTTTTTAAGCAGTGAAGCTTTTATGTACGGAAATTCCTGGAGTTATAAAAAAGAAGTTCACGAGAAAATTTTCAATACACTTAAAGATTTTTTCCCTAATGCGAAAATATTTCTTGTCGTGAGACGACAAGAGACATGGATGGATTCTATTTATAATCATTGCCATAGAACATACTGGCCAAAATTCAAAACTATAAATGAATTTTTTGGATACAAAGATGAAAGTTTTACCTCTGAAACAAAGAATATAAATGTAAAAAATCTTGATTGGTATAAATTAGTAAAATATCTTGAAGAATTATTTTCTAAAGAGAATTTATTTATATTGCCTTACGAAATGTTTAAAGAAAATCCAGATGAATTTTTAAGGAAATTTTATGAACATTACAATATAGAACTTTATTTCCCAAAAATTGATGAACAAAAAATAAATTCTAAAGATAAATTTCATCAGCTATTCTTATATAGATTATATTCTTATTTCAGAGAAAATTTAGTTTCTGAAAAAATTAAGATTGTTTTACGAAAAAATGACAAGAATTTTCTTAAATTTTTGAGTATGGTAGATTCTAAAATCAAAGTTAAAACCCCAAAATTATCGCAAGTTCAAAAGGATAAAGTAATGGACATACATAGAGAAAGTAATAAAAAGCTTTCGGAATATACAGGAATGGATTTGTCAAAATACGGGTATTATTAAATTATTTTAAATTAAAACACTTCTTAATAAACTTTTTAGGGTGCCTTATAGGGTCAGGTTTATCGTGAAATAATCGGCAATAAATTTTCTTGTACAGATACTCCTTAACAGGATTAATTTTCTTGCCTTGAAAAGGAGTTCCTCCCATTTTTATCCATATTTTGTTGTTGCGGTTCCATTCTTTAAATGACCAATAATTCCAGGTTTTTCGATAATCACAGGTATGAATTATATAGGCTTTTTTGCTTTCTTTTTTAAACTTAGGATAAGAACAATTATATTTCTTATCCATCATTTCAACTTCCAGATTAAACTCCTGAAACATTAAATTTAAAATCGATTGATCTACAAGGAATAAAATATCGCATAATTCTATAGTTTTTTCATAACACCAGTCAGCAATTTGTTTATAATCTTTCAATTTATCTGATATTACAAAAATCCCAGCATTTACATGTGTTTTTTTAAGATCATATTTTTTTAGGCGATCCCATTCTTTTATAAAATGCCCTTTTAGGGAGTTTCCTGCCTTACAAAATGCGATACCTGTGCGATCTGCATAATCAAACATTCCTGCAATATCATTCTGCACAACGATATCTACATCAAGCCATACAACCTTCTTGTACTCATCGAGCAGTTTAAAGCATTCATATCGGGAATATGTCATTTCTGAAAACCTGCTGTAATTTTCAGGATGAAGTTCTTTGAGTTTATCGGAAGGGAAATGATATTCCCTAATTGAGCACGGAGTAATTGAATTTAATAATCTTTTGTTTTCGTTATTCATTCCTTGATGAAGAATAATGAAATCGGTTGTGTCTATAATTTGTGGAGAATGACTTTTTATGCCCATCAGGACATTTGCTACCGCAAAAGTCCAATCTCCTGTCACTCCTAATACTATTGCCAATTCTCTCTTCACAGCCATTCCTAACAAATTAATTTCATGTTATAGTAATTCTACTATAAAAGGATAATTATCATGATTAATAAACTTAAAAAAGAATATAATCGTTTTATTACTAAACAGTTTAAAAAACAAAATTCTGCATATATTAAATATTTAGAGGAACAAACAAACAAATTTGAGTTAATTTATGATCTTCAATTTGTGGAAATATGGAAAGATTATTATTTTCAAAATAAGAATTTATTAGAAAACAAGTTTAATCATTTAACGCAAAATTTAGATAATAAAAGTATAGAAGCGGCTTATAATATGTGGAATAGAGCTGTTCACATTTTACCCACTAAACAATATTTAAATACACAAAGTATAGTTATAAATAGAGAACAATTTTTTTCAAATAACGAAATTATTGAACAAAATGTTTTTAATGAAATCTCGCTTTTATTCAAGGAAAAATATTTATTACCCAAACATATACACGAAGTTTCTGTTTTTGGTAATCACCATGGATTAAAATATTTGCCGGAGAATATAGTAGATAGAATAAAAAATAAAGATATTCTCGATATTGGTGCGTTTGTTGGAGATTCGGCTTTAGTTCTGAATGAATATAACCCTAAAATTATTCACTGTTTTGAACCTGTAAAGTCTAACTATGACTTGATTCAAAAAACTATTGAAATGAACAATTTGAAAAATATTATAACTTACAATTTCGGGGTTGGTAACAAAGAAGGTGAAATTGAAATAAAAGGTGGGGGAAATGTAGCCTCTTTAAATCAGGATATAGGTGCATCAAAAGACAAATCAGAAAAAATTAAAATAACCACGCTTGATAAATTTGAATCGGAAAACGATCTTGAAATAGGACTTATAAAAATTGATATAGAAGGTTTTGAATTAGAATGCATCCAAAACTCAATAGAAACAATAAAAAAACATAAACCGATTTTACTCATATCTATTTATCACCATCCTAAAGACTTTTTTGAAATCAAACCGCTTTTAGAAAAGCTGGATTTGGGATACAAGTTTTTGATCAGAAAAACAAATCCATTTTCATTAGTTTATGAAACTATGTTAATTGCATATTAAAACCCAAAAAGCGTTTTATCTTTCGTTTTATATTTTTTCTTTCTGCTCTAAAACAAGCATCAAAGAGTTTTTTCTTTCCTTCATCTGTAGAAAAAATTGATTTTTTGTATTCGTTATAAACTTTTAATCCGTCATAATGTGCGTTATAAAAAAGAAAATACACTACTTTTTTTAAAAAACTGTGTAATTCGTCCTGAGAATAAATTTTTTTCTCATCATTTGCATCATATATTCTATTAATCCAATTTATTGCTTTTTTAATATCATTTATAGTTTTACCAACATTATATTTTTTAGCTATAAATATGTGTTGTTCAAGCTCATCCTCTGTAATATCAGGTATAAGTTCTTTTAAAATATTTTCTTTTATTTTTTTATCACTATTCCTTAAAATTTCACTTCGCTTATTTGATGCCTGATTTTCGTGAATTCTATAATATAAAAAAATCTCATCACTATTTGCGCCTTTAAAATGCTTCAAGCAATGCACCCATAAATCATAATCTTCTGAACATGGATAATTTGCATCGTATTTTAAATTATACTTATTAAGCATAGATTTTCTTGCCATAACCGTTGAACTTCCAAACGGACAATGAAATATGCTGAATACTCTTATATCTTCGTGATAATTTGGAACCTTTATTAAAAGTGATTTATCACCAAAAAATTTCCATGATCCCCCATAAATTCCTATATCAGGATTCTTGTCTAAAAAAGCTACCTGCTTTTCGAACTTATATAGTGGTGCAATATCATCATGATCCATAAATGTTACATATTTACCCTTTGCGAGCTCTAGCCCTCGGTTTCTGGTAGGAGTTATGCCCATATTCTTTTCGTTGGAAAAAACTCTTATTCTATTGTCTTTATAAGAATTAATTATTTCCAGAGTATCATCATTAGAACAATCATTAATTATTAGCAACTCAAAATCATTGAATGATTGATTTAGAATACTATTAATAGTTTCTTCTATATATTTACTTGAATTATATGCAGGAATTACAACTGTAACTTTTGGATTACTGTCTTTCATTTTAATAGTATCCATACTGTGATAAATCCATACCAATATATTCAGCAAGTTTTTTATTGTTTTCTTTATGTATTTCCATTACTTGTTTTGCTTGTTTTTTAGAAAGTTTTGGAATTTTAACTTTAATATTTATATTTTGAGACCATTTTAAAAAACCTTTATCATTTTTTTCTAATATCTTTTGCATTTTAGCAGGCATTTTATACCTATAGTATAGATATTTACTGTATAGAGTGGAGGAAAAACAAGCCTGTCGTTTATTTATTATTTCATTATTTTCAGGGTAATATGATTCGATATTATAATGTTCATAAAACCTTTTTAAAAATTTTTTTGGATTTTCTTTAAACATTTCGTAAGGCAAAATATAAATATTTTCTTTACCGAATTTATGTTCAACAAATTCAATAATTTTGTTCCAATCAACATTTTGGATATCCAAGTATTTTTTATTTTCAATAAATTTGCCATTTTTATAACCGATAAATTCGTTTAGATTTAAAAAAGCAAGATGTGAATATTTTCTAACCTGGGCATACATTGAATTTATCCAACTATCTTGTTTTCTAATTACAAAGAAAAATTCGGCATCAGGAAAGAATTCTTTTAGTGTATTAAATATTTTTTCATTTTTTTCTTGATTATATTCCCAATGAAAATGACAGGTTAAATCTTCACGGCTTAAAATTATATTAGAATCATTTACTGATGAATCAACATAGTTATAAATATCTCTTTTTAAATATTCGAGTTCTTGAGCATTCATGTCCGCAAATTCGCCTGTTAAAATCTGATTAAAAGGAGATGGAGCAGACATTGGAAGCATAGGAAGACTTCTTTCAAAAACATTTTTTAAAACAGGAAAAACCATTGCCTGCAAAAAAGTTGTTCCTGTTTTATGTAGTCCGATGTGAATAATTATGTCTTTTTTCATTTTCTGTAATATCCATATTGCGATAAATCTATTCCGATATGCTCAGAAAGTTTTTTATTATTTTCTCGATGCATTTGCATTATCCGCTTTGTCTGCTCTTTAGAAAGTTTTTGTATTCTTTCATAAAAGAATTTCTGTAAACCTCTATCATTTTTATCTACAAAAATTCTTAATTTATTTGGCAAATGTTTTTTTAATGAATTGTATTTTTTCATTATAGGTAAAGGGAGCAACTTTTGTCTATAATTAAGTAATTCTTTTTGAGTCGGATAAAATGGCTCAATATTAAAATGTTCGTAAAATTTTCTTAAAAATTCATCCGGATTTTCTTTAAACATTTCGTAGGGAAGTGTAAAAACACTGTCTTTCCCAAACTTATTTTCAATAGATTCAATTATATTACACCAGTTTGTATTTTGAATATCTAAATATTGTTCATTTCTATAAAATTTTCCTGCTCTATAGGCAATGAACTTATTAAAATCGGGAATATTTAATTCAGGCTGTTTTACCTGCTGGTTATAAACAGAATCAACCCATTCATCCTGTTTCCTGACAACAAAGAAAAATTTTGCATTTGGAAAAATTTCTTTTAATCGTTTAAATAAAATTTCATTAATTTCATCATGTTTCATCCAGTGCATATATCTTGAATATTGTTCCCTGCTTATTAAAATTGTTGATTCTTTGACTGACTCGTTTATAAATTTATAAATTTCATTTTTAAAATATTCAAAATCTTTTTGATTAAAAGTTTTAAATTTACCATTTATTAAATCATCAAATGGTGTTTGTTTATATTCATAAATTAATTGTGAATTTCTTTCAAAAACATTATTTAAAAAAGGAAAGACCTTTGTCTGTAGAAAAGTAGTTCCTGTTTTAGGCAAACCTATGTGAATAATGATGTCTTTTTTCTTTTTTAAGCTCATTAGTTTAGCCTTCTATTTAAATTTAACATTATTAAATATTGCTTCACTTGCTTTATAGCTCCAGTGTGTATCATCTGCGTAATATATATCTTTCTCTCCCTTTTCAAGCTCATTAGAAAGTATTGCTTTTGTGTCTATCAAAATATATTTCTTTGGTAAAGGCCTTAATTTCTCAAAAAATTTACTTTCAGGATAGGGATTATTTATTATGTATTTGCTATAGAGAGTGTATTTATCCGGACAGGGCATGAAATATAGCTTTATACCTTTTTTAGAAAGTTTTTTAGCAAGACTATTTAAATTTTTGTTTACTTTATTAATATTGTCATCATCAGCATTAAAATTTATTAAATCCAGATCAAACCTGTGAAACATTAATTTTTTATTATATTTTGTACTGAATAAACTTTTATTTATATTCATGATATAGGTCTGAGATGCAAAAGCATTATGGGATAATTTATACAAAAACCAGTTATATAAAATTTTAAGGTTTGCATTATTTATAAATTCAAATAAATTTGTGGGTTTATTTTTTATTTTGTATAAAAAATTGCTTAAAGATTTTAAGTTTTTATACTCAAGCTTCTGATTGAAATCAGTATCAAGACTATATCGTTGAACTGCCGCACATTCTGCCGCTTCAATAATTATGTATTTAGGGTGAATCTCATCTAAGTATTTACTGTTTACAAACTTTATAATGAAATCTAAATACTGTTCATTTTTATATTTCATCATTTTTATGTTTAAAACGCTTAAATTTTGATAACTCGATATGTAATCCTGATAATATGCGTTTTTGCCACCCGAACCTCCATTTGAAAAGGAGTCTCCAATAGTTATAATATCAATTTTTTGACCTTTGTATTCATTTAACTCAATTTGTTGTCCAGGTAAAGTATTATAATTTTTTTTCTTTATATTCATAAATGGCATATAACCAAGACGTGATAGTCCTCCATTCGTGTAAGTTTTGGTATTATCAGACATTAGATCTTTTGTTATGAAGTTCCAGACTAAAGAGTTATAAAGAAAAAACAACAAAATTGTTATCAAAAAAATTTTTATAAATGTTCTGAATTTTTTCATCGTTCACCTAAAAATTAAAATATAAAAACTCTGAAACTTTGTTCATATTAAATAATAACCAACAGAAAAATAAAGAAATGAAAACGGCCTTTGCAATCGACGGTTTGAATTTTTTATCAATATCGTTAAAATTATCAAACAGAATGAATATAAAGCATATTAATACTGGATATAAAGGGTTTTTGATGTTATTAAATGCTATATTCTGAAGATTTCCGCCGTATTGTATCGCACCGTGTGCAAATTCGGGAAGTGAAAAATTGGTTATTCCAAGCATTGTTTTTATCATTTCGATGGAAGTGCTGACATGTTGTGATCTAAAGAATACCCAAGTTATATTTACAAATACAAAGGTGATAAAAACAGCTATAAAACCCGGCATTTTGAAATTTAATTTACCCCATATACGCTGTAAGGATGTGGCTACGCCATGCAATGCGCCCCATATTACGAACGTCCAAGCAGCGCCGTGCCAAATACCGCCTAATAAAAAGGTGATAAACAAGTTTTGGTATGTTTTAAATTCTCCCAGCCTGTTTCCTCCAAGTGGAATATAAATATAATCTTTTAAAAATCTTGATAACGTCATATGCCATCTTCTCCAAAAGTCCTGAATGTTTCTTGCTTTATAAGGTGAATTAAAGTTCTTTGGCATGAAAATATTAAACATCATAGCAATCCCTAGAGCCATATCTGTATAGCCGGAGAAATCAAAATACAATTGAAAAGTGAAACTTAATGATGTGACCCAGGCTTCTAAAAAACTCCAGTTAGTTCTTATATCAAATCCCTGTTTAACAAATTCAGCTAAATTATCAGCAATAATAATTTTTTTAAAAAGACCTACTGTAAGAAGTATAATACCAAAAGTAATATTTTGGGGGTTAATAATCTTGTTTCTCAAGTTTGAAAACTGCGGCATCATCTCACTATGATGAAGTATTGGACCGGCTATCAAATGCGGAAAAAATGTTACAAACAAAGCATAGTTCATAAAATCAGCTTCCTTGACTTGCTGCTTATAAGCATCAACCAGATATGCTATTTGTGTAAACGTGAAAAAGCTTATGCCAAGAGGCAAAATAATGTGCAATAAAGGAAAATCATTCTTTAATAAAACGTTAATGTTTTCAATAAAAAAATCAAAATACTTGTAATAGCCTAATAGCAATAAATTGCAAACAACACCAAAGGTTAAAACCAGTTTCCTGTTGATTTTAAGTTTTATATTATCAGGATTATTAAGTGTAGTACCTATTGAATAGTTAAAAATCATTGAAATAAGTATTAACGGAAGATATGCAATATTCCAGAAAGAATAGAAAAAAAGTGACGCTAAAACAAGCCATCCCTTACCTAGTTGTAGCAGTTTAGCTTTATTTAAAGCAAAATATACGAAAAAAGTTATGGGTAAAAATATTAATATAAAACCTAGTGAATTAAATAACATTTGACTTACCTTTAAATAAACTAGATAATACTTTCTTTATTTTCTTTTCTGGCTTTTGATAAGGAGTTCCGCCCATTTTTATCCATTCTTCATTATTTTTGTTCCATTCATCAAAATTCCAATGGTTCCAGAATTTTTCTGGACAAAAGGTGTGGTATACAACAACATTTTGTCCAGAACCATAAGCGGGTGTGTAGTTGTATTTCCAGTGCAGCCAGTGCACCTCGAGATTCTTCTCTTTTATCACAAGATTAATTATACCCTGATCTGCGCATTTAAGATATTTTGACAATTCAATTGTCTTTTTATAACACCATTCAGTTAAAATCTCATAATTAGGTAAATTATCCTGCAAGTACATAACACCTGCATTGTAATGCGGGATATTTTCTATTTCAATTTCAAAATCAGAGCTGTTTTCATCACCTGATGCCAAAGATATTCCCGTTGAGTTTTCACCTAAAATTTGTTGAATATTCTGTGTAATAAGAATATCTATATCAAACCACAAAACTTTTTTGTATTCTTCGAGCATTTTAAAGCATTCAAAGCGAGAAAACGTAAGCTCGCTAAATCTTTTTAGTGTCTCTTTTGTTAAAGATTTTTTATCGGGGAACTTATATTCTCTAAATTCAACAGGCAAAATGGATTCAAGAACTTGTTTATCTTTTTTTGTAATCCCTTGTTCAAATACGATAATATCTGCATTTAAATCATTATTATGTCTTTTTAAACCTATCAAAACATTTCCAAGCGCAAACGCCATATTCCCCGTTGCACCTAAAACTATTGATAATTCTTTTTTGCTGTTTTCACTCATAAATTTACAAATTATTTACTGACAATGTTAGTTATTGTAGCTTAAAATAGTTAATAAGTATAAGTTTAAAAACAATATTATAATTTATTTACCTCGTGATTCCAAAAAATAATGTACTTGCGAGGCGATCTATATACAATTATTATTTAAAAATATCATCAATAATATTTAATACCAGCTCTGGCGTAAGTTTTAACAGGCAAGGTGTGTATTGCTCGCCTTTTTTCAGGAATTTGCATTTTCTTCTATTGCAGGGGATACAATCCATATCAGATTTAAGAGCAAAATGATTATTTCCATATGGTCCTGTTCTTGAAATCGGTGCTGCTCCATAAATTCCTATCGCTTTAGTTCCAACAGCAGTAGCTATATGAAGAGGTCCTGTATCCCCTGATATAATCAAATCAAATCTTTGCAATAAGGCAGCACTTTCGGTCAAACTTAACTTACCACAAAAAGATACTATTTCAGGCGAAACTTCTACAAGAATCTTGGCATCTTCTGCATCTTCATCAGAACCAGTTAAAACTATTTGGCAGTTATATTTATTAATAAGCGTTTTCGCAAGAGCTGTCCAGTAAGCTAAAGGCCATTTTCTTCCTTGTCTTACAGAAGACACACTTATATTAAATCCGATTAGTTTTTTGTCAGTTTGAATTAAACTTTTTGCCTTTTCTCTTGCTTCATCGGGCAAATAAATTTTAATTTCTTCAGCCAAAGCAATATTTTTTAAAAAAGGTTTTGCCGTTCTCCAGAAGTTTTCAACAGCATGCAATTTAAATGTTTTTTTGTAGGTTAAAGTTTTTTTAGCTCCTAAAATAAAGCTGAAAATTTTTGTTTTAATAGAAGGCTGCAAGTTAATGAAAACATCAAAATTTTCTTTTTTTAATTCTTTTGCAAGAGTAATGAGATGGTTGTAAGTTTTTCCTTTTAGAATCCAAACTTTTTCTAAATCAGGGTCGTTTTCAATCATTAACGAAGGTGTTTTAAAAGTTGCGTAATGAATTTCCATTGAATGGTCATACTTTTTTAAGGATCTAAAAAGCGCTGTTGTATGCACAACGTCACCAATAGCACCGAATCTTAATATTAATATTTTATTAGATATTTTGTTTTTCATACTTTTGTTTAAATTTCTCATAAACTTCATCAGGATTCTGCGGAGAATAAACCTGAGTATTCAACTCCGAGAATACAGGATTGAAATCTGTTAAACTTTCCTTCCTAAAGTAGACACCTATTGAAGGTTTTTGCATAATATTTGCTATATGAAGCGGTGCAGTATCATTACCGATATAATAAACAGATGATTTTATGACCTGGGCTAATTGAAATAAATTTAGCTCTTTTCTCAAATCAATAAAATTGGGATTGTTAGGCAATTTAAAATGCTTATTAACCCCTACAAAAACAGATTTAAGGTTAAAATTATCAAAGCATTTCCTTGCAATATCTATATAATTATTTTCATCCCAGCGCCTATTAGCATCACCTTTTTTTCCATATGCCGCTTCCATGCAAAAAATTATATATTTCTCATTCATTACAGGATGATTAAACCCGTTAAAATTACTTATAGCTAAACAATCAGGAATAAAATCAAACGTATTAATAATTTGTTCTGTCGAATAGCCTAATTCCAGCAATATTCCAAATAAACTTATTGAATATAAAGATAAATGAAATTTATCCTGCAAAAAAGAAATTAATTCTGCCGGTATAAACTCTCTGAACTTATTAATATTCATAAAAGGTAGTTCATTATCAAATTTAATAGCTTTTTTACAGTTATTGGTTAATCCATAAGATATTTTAGCCTTGTAACCCCAGTTTGTGTTTATTGTCTCTGGGAAAAAAGCAATGTCGGCAGGTTTTAAGTGAGAGATAATTTTCCTTACGATGGTTAAATGCTTGCACTCAAAAATATCTAAAGGTGCATACAGCTTTGACAAAAACGGCTGAGCTATTATCCTGATTTTATTATTATCATTGTATTTTTTGTTTAACTGTTTTAAACAAATAAGCATCGGGATGTTTAAAATCGCATCCCCAATTCGCCATGGAATAACTATATCTATTCTTTTATTCTTATAACGAGTCAAAATAATTTACTTTCTGAAAATCTAAAGAACCAGCTTGTAACTGCATATATCTTAGCATAATCATAATTTTTATAAAATTCAGTATAAAAATAGATACTTGATTCTTTATATTAAAATATATTTTGTAGTAAACTATGCTAAAGAATATAAAGGTAATATTAATGAAAAAGTATTTAATCAGTTTATTTATAACAATACTTGTTCTTGAAATTGGAATTAGTGTAAAAGCTAAGATATTTGATATTAAAGTAAGAGAAGAAAGTTTTGATGTTACTGTAAACAGCAAAGCAGTGCCATGGAATCCGGTAATAAATAAATCAAAAGATTTTTGTTTTAAAACCAAAAAACATGATGTTCAAGCTGTCCCGACAATTTTAAAAGTAAAGCCGGGAGATAATTTAACAATTCAGTACGTGCTTGGAGATGTGTATGCCGATCGGAAGGGTTATCCAGAAAGAAAAACTGATGCTGACGGATATCCAAAATCAATGAATACTTATCAGGGTCGGCTTCCTTCCTTTTATATTAATGACCAAGTTAATCATATGGCACTTATTGGGACATTTGCAAATTCTCAAGGCGTTATAGTAGGCTCTCCGTTTTTTATTGGAAATGGACCGGTTAATATTGAAGTACCACAAGAAGTAAAACAATTACAATTAGGGATTAATGACAATTTGTTCAGGGATAATTCGGGTTTATTAATCGTTAAAGTAAATATTAATGATTAAGCCCTTATCATTGCTTCACATGCAGACATAAAACTTAACTTGAAAAAATCGCAAAAAATTTCCCCACTTTTGGCGAGGAGTTTGATAATTTTTCTCATACCATCTGATAATTGATAAGAGGTTTGCATTCAAAAATGTCTAAAGGTGCATATAATTTGGATAAAAAAGGCTTAGCTACTATTCTAATTTGATTATTATCATTATATTTTTCGTTTAGCTGCTTAAGACAAACAAGCATTGGAATATTTAAAATCGCATCACCAATGCGCCATGGAAGAATTATATCTATTCTTTTATTTTGATAATGAGCCAAAGTTATTTATTCCACTTAAAACATTAATAAACTGCATATATCGTAACATAACTATGACTATTTTAAATGAACACGTCTATTTTATTCTTGATTTTTATATATTATATTTTTGATCTTATCTCTCCATATTTTATATCCCTTATCATTAAGATGCACATGATCAAATGCAAATTGAGGCGACAAAGAATGATTTTGGGAAAAAGACTCATTTAGATCAATAAAGGTTATATTGTTGGTGCGAGCGTAATTTTTTAATGCACTATTAAGTAAATCAATTTTATTATTAATCTGACATTTAGCATCAAAGAAATCTCTAGCGTATAACAATAAATATCAATAATAAGTTAATCTTTAATTTCATAATATTATTCCCTGATTTTTATCTGTTTAACGTTATCCTCTCATAAAAAGGCGACTTAAGAAAATTTCCTCCGTTATATAATCACCGGCAAATTTTTCTATATTTCTATAATGTTGGATATGCGACAAAACTTCTTTTATTTGCTTAACATCTCTGTCTTTATATTTATGATAACTGTATTTATCAATATTTTTTGCCATTTTGTTTAATTTGAACTCTAAAATAGTTAAGAGATACTCAAAATCCCAATCTTCATCGTGGAAAATGATTTTAAACCACTCAACTATTCTTAAAGGAAACCGGACGACTTTTCTAAAAGGATATTCGACTTTACTCCATGGAAGAATTATATCTATCTTTTTATTTTGAAATATTACCAAAGTTATTTATTCCTACTTAAAACACTAATAAACTGCATATATCTTAACATAATCATATTTTTAAATGTCGATTCATGCTAAACTTTTTAATAATTTAAAGAAAATAGATGTAAATTCAAATGAACAATATTATTTGGCATAAACATAAAGTTAATAAAGAGCAAAAAGCAAAATTAATAAAACAGAAATCTTTTGTTTTATGGTTTACAGGTCTATCTGGCTCAGGGAAATCAACTATTGCTAACGAACTTGAAAAAAAACTACATGAACAAGGGAAATTAACAGTCCTTCTTGATGGAGATAATGTCAGGCATGGTTTAAGTTCAGGGCTTGGGTTTTCGGTAGAAGACAGAAAAGAAAATCTAAGAAGAATAAGAGAAGTTGCAAAATTATCTCCAT
>Ga0209417_1002066_pt1 | contig 33122 bp, 25 predicted proteins | sample RifGroF2_FD_184002 | JGI IMG/M metagenome (GOLD analysis project Ga0209417, IMG submission 184002) | Groundwater microbial communities from Rifle, Colorado, USA - Groundwater F2 (SPAdes) (version 2) | ecosystem: Environmental > Aquatic > Deep subsurface > Groundwater | place: Rifle, Colorado... | reverse complement strand
GACTCCCGGCATCGACCTAGCCATCAAGCTCAGCGACCTGATCCTCGAACACGCGGTCAAGGAACGGGCCAGCGACGTCCACCTTGAATCCCAGGGCGCGAACCTCCGCGTGCGTTTCCGCGTGGACGGCATCCTGCAGGACATGCTGACCTCCCCGAAGAACGCCGATATCCCGCTCACCCAGCGCATAAGGGTGCTGGCCGGCTTCGATCCCGAACCGCCGACGTCCTTCCGCAACGAAGAGGGCCGCTTCCAGAAAATGCTGGCCGGCCGCGCCATCCAGGTGCGCGTTTCCTCCTTCCCTACCGTTAACGGCGAGAAGCTGGTGCTGCGCGTTATGGACCGCCAGCAGCTGGGCATCGACCTGGAGCAGCTGGGCCTCGACGGCGACACGCTGACCGTCATAAAGAAGCTCATCCGCAACCCGTACGGAATCTTTTTCATAACCGGCGCCACCGGCTCCGGCAAAACCACCTCCTTGTACGCCATCCTCAAGAACATCAACACGCCGATGATAAACATCATCACGCTCGAGGACCCGGTGGAATACCGGCTTGAGGGCATAAACCAGGCGCAGATCAGCGCCAAAACGGGCTTTACCTGGGCGGAAGGGCTGCGCACCATACTGCGGCAGGACCCCAACGTGATCATGGTGGGCGAGATCCGCGACTACGACACGGCGGAAATAAGCCTGCGCTCGGCGCTTACCGGACACCTGCTGTTCACCACCATCCACACTATCAACGCCGCCAGCATCATCGAGCGCCTTTTCGAGATGGGCGTGCCGCCGTTCCTCATCGGCTCCTCCATGCTGGGTTCCATGAGCCAGCGCCTGGTGCGCAAGGTCTGCCCCCAGTGCTCCCAGAAAGCGGCGCCGCCGTCGGAGCCCGTCGTCAACGAATTCGTGAAGAACATGGATCCAGAAGAGGCCAAGCTGGTGAAAGAGCTGATCCTGAAGCCCGGCGCCGACTACAAAGTGGAAAAAGGCTGCCCGGCCTGCCGCAACACCGGCTATCAGGGCCGCATGGGCATCTTCGAGCTGATGTTGATGAACGAGGAGATCCGCAAGCACATCCTCGACCGCGCGCCCACGGACGTGATAAAGCGCACCGCCATCCGGACCGGCAAAATGCGCACGCTGCTGATGGACGGCATCATGAAGGCCCGCTCAGGCTCCACCACGCTCTCGGAGATAATCCGGGTAACGGCGTCGATGGTTTAACAGAGCAGGCGGCCCCTGAACGGGAAGCGCGAACCGTGACAGCCCACGAATCCGCTTCCCGTTTTACTTTACCTGACCAGACAATGAGCATCATAATCATAAAATTCGGCGGCAGTTCGCTTGCGGACCCCGGCAAAATACGCCGGGCCGCCGCGCTGGTGCTGGGCGCCAGGCGCCGCGGCCTGCGCCCCGTGGCCGTGGTCTCCGCCCCCGCCGATTCCACGGACGACCTGCTGAAACTGGCCTGCCTCACCGGGGGGGAGGATCGGCCCCCGCGCGAGAACGACGCGCTGCTGGCCGCCGGGGAGCAGATCAGCGCGGCCCTGATGGCCATGGCCCTGGAGGCCGAAGGCGCGCGGGCGGTCTCGCTCACGGGCCGCCAGGCCGGCATAAAGACCGACGCCGCTTTTTCCTGCGCGGACGTGACCAGTGTCGACGCGCGGCGCCTGAAGAAGGAACTTAAGGCCGGGCGGATCCCCGTGGTGGCCGGGTTCCAGGGCATATCCCCGGCCGGCGACATCACCACCCTGGGGCGCGGGGGATCGGACCTGAGCGCCGTGGTCATAGCGCGCGCCCTGGGCGCGGCCGCCTGCGAGTTCCGCACGGACGTAAAAGGCATCTACACCGCGCACCCGGCCATAGTCCCCGAAGCCCGGAAAATAAAAAAGATCTCCTACGGCGAAGTCATCGCCCTGGCCGCCCTCGGCACGGAAGTGCGGCAGCTGCGGGCCGTGCGCTACGCGGCGCGCCATGGCATCACGCTGCACCTGCGGTCCTCCTTCCACGACGAACAGGGAACGCTGGTAACAGAGGGCGGCGGCCAGGCGGGGGTAACCTGTCTCTCAATCGAGAAGGCCGGCGCTTCCGGGAAGGTTTCGCTGATAGGCAGGGGCCTGGGCAGGGCGCACCTCGAGAAAGCCCGCGCCGCCGCTAACGCCGCCGGCATCCCTGCGGGCAAAGCCGGGACCGCTAAAAACGCGCTGTGCTTCACCGTCCGCGCGGCTCAGACCGAGGAGCTCCTCAAAATCCTTCACCGCGCATTTATCCGGGCTTGATACGGCACCTGCGCATGCATTGGCCGCCCGATGGCCAGAGGCCCTGTTGCGGCACCTGCGCATGCATTGACTTAACCCGGTGAAATCTATAGAATTATTCCCATGGCATACATTATACGCGCCGTTTTCGCACTTTTCTGGCTGATCGCCACCAGCTTCCTGGCTTTCCTCGCATTTATAGTCATGCAGACGGAAGGGAACCCGCAGGTCCTCTGGGCCTGGCTCACCATGTGCGCCATCACCTTCGTTTCAGCCACCTTCCTGGCCTACACGATAATCTTCAGCGGCCACACCGGTCATCCGCAGCACGCGGAAGGCTGAGCGCTCCATAAAGACCCCGATGTTCGAGCTGGCAATACTTGGCGGCAAAGTAGTCAGCGGCGCAGGTGTCGCCGCCAGGGACGTTTTTGTCAGCGGCGGCCGCGTCGTTTCCCTGTCGCCTTCTTCCTCTAAAAAGCCGTTCAGCGCCGCCCGCGTTATCGACGCGCGCGGCCTGCTCGTCCTGCCGGGCATAATAGACGCGCATGCCCATTTCCGCCTAAAAATGGGGCCGGGCAAATATACGGCCGACGACTTCACCTCCGGCTCGGCCGCCGCCGTCTGCGGCGGGATCACCACTTTCATAGATTATACGGGGCAGGGGCCCGGCGAAAGCCCCTTGGCCGGGCTCCAGGCGCGCGTAAAAGAAGCCGCGGGGCGCTCCTACGCCGATTTCTCCTTCCACTGCATGCTCACCGGCTGGGCCAAGCTGAAAAACCCGGCCGCGCTCATGGGCGCGGCTGTAAAGGCCGGCGCCCCGACGTTCAAGATGTTCACGGCCTACGGCGCACGCGGGCTTATGGCCGATAACACCGAGTTGTCCGCCGCGCTGAAAGCCGCGGCCAGGCTGGGCGCCCTTATCTGCGTGCACGCCGAGAACGGCCCCGCCATAGATTTCCTCGCCGGCCTTTACTCCGGCAAGAACGGGATAAAAGCCCTGCCGCTGTCCCGCCCGCCCTTCACGGAAACCGAGTCCGTCTGCCGCGTAGCCGCGCTGGCCGCCGGAGCAAAAGCCCCGGTTTACTTTGTACATCTCTCTACGGAAGGTTCGGCCGCCATACTTGCGGCAGCCAGGAAAAAAGGCCTTAAAGTGATGGGGGAGACCTGCCCCCAGTACCTGGCCCTGGATGAAAATATTTTTGAAGGCCGGGACGGCCACCTGTATTCCTGCTGTCCGCCCATCAGGACCGCCGGCGACAACGCCGCGCTCTGGTCGGCGGCCGCGGCCGGCTCCGTGCAGACCATCGCCACCGACAACTGCACTTTCACCCGCGCGCAGAAGGACGAATGGGGGGGCGACGTGCGCAAGCTCCCGATGGGCCTGCCCGGCTCGCAGACACTGCTGCCGACCGCTTACACTTACGGGGTAAAAGCCGGGAAGATAACTGTAGAGAGAATGGTAGAACTGCTCTGCGAGAACCCCGCCCGCATCATGGGCCTAGCCGGCCGCAAAGGCTTCATCCGCCCCGGCTTCGACGCCGACTTCGCCATAGTGGACCCGGCCACAAACACGAAGGTGGATTGGCGCAAACTTAAACACAACACGCAGTATTCACCCTGGCAGGGCAGGATGCTTTACGGTTTCCCCAAATACACCGTCCTCCGCGGCCAGGTAGTAGCCGAGGCCGGCGAGCTCACCGCCCCCAAGACCTTCCTCGGCCAATTCCAGCCCCGCACCAAACCGCAGCTAATCTAGCAGGCCGCGGAACTCCCCGCTCCTGGAATGGCTGGGCGGGTATTGCGCGCGCCCGGCGCTTTCGCAACAGCGGCGTCGGTAAGCCGTGTGCGGGGAAACCGCAAGCATGGTTTGAAAGGTGGAATTGGAACCGGGCTGGAGCGGCCCGCGCCAACTTCTATTTACTGCAGCTCCGAGGCCGGTGGTGAATACCTCCCTGGTCAATCCAGCAGGGAGAGATTATTCCAGAACGAGGCGGCCGCGGCGCGGAGAGTGGTATCGCAGACCGCAGCGCAGACCTGCACGAGGTAGAGGTCGTATTGCCTGATCGCGTCTACTTTTGCCATCACGCGGAACTTGCGCCCGTGGTCGAGTATCACTTCGTCCTCGCCCTGGTCGATAAGTATGCCTTTTTCCGGGCGGGTGAGGTACAGCACGAATATGGCCTTGCGGGAAGTGGAGGGTTCGTCCTGGCAGGCGTTCATCCCGATGGCGAAATGGCGCGCCACCTTGTAGGAGACCGAGGTGGAGACGTAGCCCTTATCGACGAATTCTTCGCCGACGGCGTAGGGGCGGCTGTCGCGGAACCCGAGGTCCAGGCCGCGGAACAGCGCCAGGTCAGCCGGCACTTCGGGGACGCGCGTGAAGACCTTATCTATGTTCTTCACCATCACGCGGGCGTCTTCAGGGCTGGTTCCGCTCCAGTCGTAAGGCGCCGGGTAGTAGCGCAGGTAGCCGTTGACCTCTTGATAGAAGGGGTCGTGCTTGCTGGTATAGCTGGTCAGGTCCAACACTTCGTCTTCGGTAGCGCCGAAGTGGGCGACGGCCTGCACTTCGTCGCGGCCCTGCAGGGCCGGGTAGCCGAGGGTTTTCCACAGGGTTTTGAAATCGTAGGCGCGCAGCGCGCCGGCCCGCGGAGCGAGGACCGGCGCCGGCACGGCGGCGGGAGCGGCGAATTCGTAAGCGGCGGCCAGCGGGGCCGACGGGGCGTCGAAAGAAAAGCCTGCGGCCTGGGCCCGGGAACAGGCTGCAACCAGCAGGGCCGCGATGGTAATAGTTTTTGCGAAGCGGGCTTTCACCGTAATAGTATACGCGCCCGCTCAGATAAAGCGTTGGGCCCTTAGGCCGTATTTTTCATGACTAAGGGCCCAGGAAGTTGGCGCTTCCAAGGAAGGGCTGGGATTCTCTAAATGATCACCGTGCGGCCGCTTCCAACTCGCGCAGGCGCTGCGAGAATTCGGGGCGGCCGTACTTGGCGGCTATGCCGCGCAGGGTGAAGCCCCTGAAGTCGGTCATGGTCAACAACTTGGGCAGGTCGTCTCCAAGCTTGGCGATGTTCTTCTCGAACACCTCCATGTTGTCGTAGATGATGTTGGCCCGCAAATGCTGGTAGCGGAAGGTCAGTTTTGAGTCTATGCCCAGGGCGAAGGGCAGGTAATCGTAGCCCAGCCAGGCTAGGTCCTCCTGCGTCAACCCCTCGTTGAAAGAAACATAGCCGCTCATCACCGGGTAGCCGCCGCCCAGGGCGGTGGTCACCATCTCGAACTCCGTGGCCTGGTTCTCGAAGGCCGCGAAGGCCAGGTGGCTGACCTCATGCAGCAGGTCCTGCGCCATCAGCTCTACGCCGGGAGCATAGCCTTCGCACAGGTGGATGATGTTCTTTTTACGGGAGGAGGATTGCGCCGCGTAGAACTCCGCTTTCTTGGTGAACATCAGGAAGCGGTTGCGGCGGCCGCCTTCGCAGGAGGCGCTGCGAAAATCAAATTTGTTATCGAAGGCCGCGCGCAGCTCCTTAACTTTCGTCCAGAATTTCTCCTTGGGATAGTCGCCCTGGCGCAGCAGCGCGGCATCCAACCAGGCCTGGGCCCGGGCCACGGCTTCGCGCTGCGTGACGGGACCGCCTTTGGCTGTATACCCCTCAGCGGACGGCGGCGGCGCGGTGAATTCCGCGACCGGCGCCCCGCCCGAAAGCTGACCCAGGGCCGCGCCGGCGCACGCAGGGGCCGGCAGCAGCAGCAGCAGGTATAGCGGCAGGGGCTTCATATTGCTAATGTTATGGAGCATAATTTAATATTTGTCAAGTGTTATTGGGCCCGCCACCGCCTGGAAATTACTACAGATAAGAGACCTTATGTTTCCTACAGAGAAGTTCCGGAAATCCCGTTCATCCGCCCGGATGATCGACTTGTAGCGGTAGGCCTGCTCGCCGTTTTTCAGTAAAGCTTCGTCCGAAGCGAGTATTTTCTCTTTAAGCCCGACGGGCAGGCCTTTCAGGGCCGGGAACTCACGCAGCATACGGGCTACCGGACATTGAAGATTTGGGAAGATTTGGGGGAAGATTTGGGGACATAATACTTAATTCCTCCGTTGAATTAAGTATTGTGTCCCCGGAATAGATAGGGTCCCCGCTAAGGGCTCAGGCGCCTTGCGGCCGCCCGGGGATGGAAAAAAAGAAGGAAGAACCCTTGCCCGGTTCTGACTTGAACCAGATCCTCCCGCCATAGTACTCTACGATCTTCTTGCAGGAGGCCAGGCCGATGCCGGCCCCGTCCACCCCTTTGCCGTGCAGCCTGCCGAAGAGCTTGAACAGTTTCGCCGCGTGAGCGTCCTCTATTCCCATGCCGCTGTCCCTGACCTGGAAAGTCCACCCGCCCTCTCCCGCCTTGGCGCTGATGCGTATCAGCGGTGCGCCCCCGTTCCTGAACTTGATGGCGTTGCTTACCAGGTTCTGGAACAGGCTCTCCATGTGGCAGCGGTCGGCGCGCAGGACCGGCAGGTCCCCGCGATCTATCACCGCCCCTGACGTAGAGATGCTGTCCTGAAGAGCGGACAGGACATACTCGAGCGCCTCACCCGAGTCCACCTCCTCGAGGTGCAGCGAGGCGTTTATCTTTGAGTATTCAAGCAGGCCGCGTATCAGGGCCCGCATGCGCCCCACGGCGCCCGTTATGAACTCCACGTGCTTTTCCGCTTCGGGGCCGAGCACAGTCCTGTACTTAGCCTCCAGGAGCTGTATGTAATTGGCTATGGTGCGCAGCGGCTCCTGCAGGTCGTGCGAAGCCACGAAGGCGAAGCGCTGGAGATCCTCGTTGGAGCGCGCCATCTCGGCCTCGTATTTCTTCCTCAGGGTTATGTCCCTGAACACTACAACTATGCCGGAAATGCCCTCGTCGGTGTCCTTAATGAATGAGGCTGAAGCGACTACCGGGATCCTGGTGCCGGACCCGGTAACCAGGATCGTCTCATAATCCCGCAACGGACCTTTTTCTTTTAATAAACCAAGCCAGTTGCCGGATACCTGGTTCTCTATCGGGAGAAACTTCAGTATATTCCGGCCTTCCAGTTCCCCGGCGCCCAGCGCCGCGACGGCGGCCCGGTTGTGTTTCTTGATCGTTCCATCCAGGCCCGTCACAAGCAGGGTGTCGACCATATTGTCCAGTATGGCGTTCAGATAATTTTTTGAAACGATGGTCCCTGAGAGCGTAGCTGACATCTCGTTAAAACTGCGCGCTAGGTCGCCGAATTCGTCGGCTGAGGAAACCGTTATCAAGCCCCCGTAATCCCCTAGGCGGATGCGCTCGGTGCCTTCCATCAGCCGGCGTATGGGCCGCAAGGCCGCGCCGGTCAGCAGGAAGGCGGCAAGAAGTATGGCCGAGTAAACCGCCGCCAATATCGCCAAGGTCTTGCGGGCGATATACTTCTCCGTCTCTATGCTTTCCCTCAGTGCCGTGTATATCACTAAAGTGCCGAGGCGCTTTGCGCCCGCCCCCGGCCCCAGCAGCGCCAGTTCTTCCGGGGATTCCGCTCCCCGCTCGGTCACAGATACATAGACCTCCATGTGGCTGCCGGAGTTGTGTTCGGGGATCAGGTAGCCGCCTTCGCCTGCGAGGAATTCCCGGGAGTTCGCGGACGGGAGTTTCTTCCCGGCCATGGCCACGTCGGTATGCGCCAGTATGTTCCCCGCGGCGTCGGCGAAGCAGGCGTGCCCGGCGTTCAGGCCGGTCTTCAGGTCGTAGAGGAACGGCAGCAGTTTGTCTTCGCGCGGGGCAGCGAAGTCCGGCGCGGCGGTTCCCAGAAGCCTTGTGGCGCCGGCCGTTATTCTCCCGGCAGTTTCTTCGTGAAGAGTGGTACAGACCGCGCGGCCGGTCAGGTAATTGATTATCAGCCCGCTCAGCAGGAGCGAGGGGAAAAGGAGGAGCAGCAGTTTGGTGCGGAGCCTCACTTTGCCTCCCCTGCCGCCGGCAGTTTTATCGGCAGGCCGCACTTCTTTATGAAGGGCTCGTTTATGGTTAGTTCGGGGCGCGGGACATATATCTTTTCCGGGAGCGGCTTCCCGGCAAGGGCTTTCTTGAGCGCTTCGGCCGCCGCGGCGCCCGCCTCGCTGAAATTCGGCGCGAAGGCCGCAGCGGCCCCGAGCTCGGTGAGGCCTCCTGACGGCGCGTAGAAAGGCATCCTGCTGGAGCAGGAGAACTCGGAGAGGACCATAAGGGAGGTCCTGTTTATCAGCCCCGGCTCCGGCAGCAGCCAGAAAGCGTCGGCTTTCCCGGCCAGGCCCCTCAACTTATCGGGGAACTCCGAGGGGCCTGCAAGGCTGACAGGTATTATTTCAATGCCGAAGGGCGCTGCCGCGGCGGCCAGTTCGGACGGGTATGCGCCCGCTGACCTGGTATCGAAAAGTACCGCGAGCCGCTTTAGGCCGGGCTGAAGTTCGCGGTAGGCCGCGAGGGCCTGCGCAGGCTCGGGGAGCGCGGCTATCTTGGTGAATCTGCCGCCTGTGGTTTTTGGCCTGTATCCCGGGGCCAGGAGATAAATAACTTTCGTCCTTGGCGGGTATTCGAAGGCGGCTGCCAGCGAACCGAAAGCCACCGCCGCTTTGAGGTCGGACCGGAAGCGCGGTTTTTCCTTTGAAAGGTCGGAAGAGGTGATCGGCCGGCCGAGGGCCTTCTGGAAAGCGAGAAAAGTTTCGAAGTACAGCCCGGACCCTTTTGAAAGCACCGCCGCGGCTTCCTGCGCCCGGACGGCGGCCGGCGCAAAAAGACACAGCGCCGCGAGCAGCGGCGGCAGGGCCGCGCGTCTCACGGATGTAATAATGCGTTCTGTCTCTTTTTTCAGCATGGCGCTAACCCAGGCCCCGGCACACGGCCTAAAATCTGTAAGACACCCGGGCGCGGACTTCCCTCGACGGGCCCGGCAGCGGGGAGTGCCCCCCGTCGTACGGCTGTATGTAGCTGTAGCCGGAATTGAAGATGTCGTATACGCCCAGGCCCAGGTCCATCCTGCCGCTCAAGAGGTTCCTTAGCGAAAAATTGAGGTTCGCCAGCAGCATGTCGTTAAAGCGCCTGGTCAAGCCGGCCGAGTAATAGCCGCGCCTGCCGGCGTAATAGACCGCGGAAGGGTTCACGCTGAAGTCCGGCGAAAGTTTCACGCTGGCGTTCAGTGTGAGCTTGTGCGGGGCGAACGCAAGCAGAGAGTCGCTGCCGGCTCCGGCATCGTAGAAGTCCACGCCGCTCTCCGTAGCCGTGTAATAGGAATAGGTGAAGTCGGAATAGCCCCAGTCCTTTTTCAGGCGGGCCGTCAGTTCGCCCCCCCTGGTGCCGGTGCGTCCGTAATTGCCGTATTTCTGTACCGAATTCTCGACATAGAAAACTATGGGTTCATCTATCTGTATGTCGTATACATTGGCGGAAAGGAAAAAGTCCTCCCCGAATTTGTAGCCGGTCTCGAATTCCACCACGGTGGTCTTCTCCGGGTTGAGGTCCGGGTTAGCGTCAAGGTTGTCTATACCGGGGGCTCTGAAAGCCTTGCTGTAGATCGCTTTCAGGTGCAGCCGCTCGAAGACCTTGGTCCAGGCCAGCCTGGGCGAGAAAGCGCGGCTGAATTTCTCGTGCTTGTCGCTGCGCGCGCCGGCCGAAAGCATGCCGAAAGGGTATTCGGCCACCCCTTCCAGGAAAACCGCAGTGTTGCGGTAATGGACGCTTTTTGTGCCGTTCTTGAAGTACCAGGCCGCCGGTGTCGTGTCCGCTAAAATGGCCTTGTCGGCTGAGACCTCGGCCCCTGCCGAGAATTTCAGCTGTCCGGAGGGCGTATACGCGGCGAGCAGCGTTCCCTTAGAGAAATGGCTGGACTTGTCCCTGGGGTATTCAACGGCGTCGAAGCCGTTGTACGGCTCCTGGTAGCTGTAATTGAAGGAGGGCGTGACGGTCAGGGTTTCGCCCAGGCTGAACTCGCGGCTGGCTTCCGCGAAATAGGCGTCGAAATTCCTGTCAAGCGGGCGCGGCAGGATGGAGTCATCGTAATGGTCCCGCTGGGTGGTGCGGTGCAGGTCGGCGATCAGCCGCAGGTTGACCTGGGCGCTCTTCAAGCCGAGATTCAAACTCCTGGAATGTATCCCGGAGGCATCCTTCATCGAATAGCTGCCGCCGTTGAAATCCGTATAGCGCCTGTCGCTCCTGTTGAGGTCGGCGTGGTAGACCTGGACCGAAAGTTCAGAGCTCTCGAAGGTCCTGCCGAAAGCCAGGTTCCCGCTCAGACCGGCGGACGTCTTCGCCATATAGCCGTAGGAAAGGGCCGCTTCCGTCCCGCCGATGGCCTTCGCGCTCCTTGTGGTTATCTTTATGACGCCGAGTTCCGCGAAACCGCCGTAAAGCGCCGAGCCGGGGCCGCGTATGATCTCTATCCTTTCTATCTGCTCCGGGGAGATCCGCTCCAGCTGCGCGGTGCCGAAGAAGGATTCATTGTAGCGCTGGCCGTCCACCATCACCAGTATTTTTCCCTCGATGGCCCAGTTGCCCCTGACGCCGAGCCCAAGGCCGCTCTCCACGTCCACCCCGAAGTCCAGCCCCGGCACCAGCCTGAGCACGTCCATGAGGTTTCTGGCTCCGGAGTTGATCATCTCCTCACGTGTTATCACGGTGACTATCCCTGGCGCCTGCCTTGCGGAAAAATCCAGCCGCGAGGCCACCGCGGTCTTGATATTAAGTATGTCGTCGAGCGAAGCCCTTTCGAAGTCGAAGAAGTCCAGCTCTCCCGCAGGGGCGGCTGAAGCAGTGAGCACGGAGAAGAGTATCAAGAGGGCCGGCAGCAGGATCTGTTTCATTAGCGGCTTATTTGCCCCTGCCGCGGAGCTTTCCGGCCTGCTTGCCCTCGCCGAGTTTTACCACCGAGAACCAGAACTCCTCGATCAGGCCGACTATGGCCATGAAGGATTTGAAATCCACGGGTTTTACTACGTAGCAGTTGGCGCCCTCGGCGTAGCACTTGGAAACCTCCGTTTCTTCTTCGGAGGAGGTCAGCACTACCACCGGCAGGCTCTTCAGGGATTTGTCAGCCTTTATCGCGCGCAGTACCTCTCCCCCGGACAGTTTCGGGAGGTTCAGGTCCAGCAGCACCAGGTCCGGCCGCTCGGCATTCTGGTAGGGCGGTTCTTTCTTCAGGTATTTAAGCGCTTTTTCCCCGTCGTCGAGGGCAATAAGGTTGATCGAGAGTTTTGAGGCCGCCAGTGACTGCCTTGTTAATTCGGTGTCCCCCGGGTTGTCTTCCACAAGAAGCACGTTTATCTGTTTCATGCGTTAGTCTCCTCAATAGCAGCGCAATATAGGCCTGTTTGTAGCGTCACAACGCACTTGGATTATACAATTTCTTCAGTATCATTCTTCGCGGCAATATTGACCGCCGGCCGGACTTATGCCAGAATATCGGTGCATGAAATCCTTTTCCAGCCCGCGCGGTTCCAGATCCGAAAGCTCCGCTCCCCGGCTTGATCCCGGCGGCCTGTACCGCGTCATCTTCGAGCAGGCCCGTGATTCCATATTGGTGCTCGAGCTGCCGCCGGAAGGCGTGCCGGTGATAAGGGACGCTAATCCCGCCGCGCTCATCCTCCACGGCTACGCCCGGGAAGACCTGGTGGGGAAGCCGGTCACGGTACTGGGCGCGTCCTTGAACCGGGGCCGGTTGGCCCGGCATGTAGGCAGCTCGGCTTTCGAGGTGCTGCAGAAGCGCAGTGACGGGGCCCCTCTTATAACAGAGGTTACGGCGCGCAACATTGAATTCGGTTCCGTGACCTACGGTATCCTGATAGAGCGGGACGTCACGCCGCGCCGGCGGCAGGAGGATGAGGGGCGGCGGCTGTCCGGCCGGATAATGCTGGCCCGGGAGGCTGAAAAGAAAAGGCTGGCGGCCTCGCTGCATGACGCGATAGGCGCCATTCAGGTAGGGATGGCCTCAGAGCTCCTGCTTATCGAGGAGGAATTGCGCGGCGGAGATAAACGCCGTGCTTTTGCGCGGATAGGGCACGCACGGAAACTCCTGAAAAAAGTCACTTCCGCCGTTAAGGGGGCCTGCGTCGAAAGCTGGCCCCCGGCGCTCGCCGTTTCCGGGCTTGACGCCGTCCTCCGCGAACTCCTCTCCGGCTTCTCCCGCCGTTCAAAGATCGCGGTGCGGGCCGACATCAGCCTGCCCGAGGCGGAACACGCGTCGGAGAGCCCGCTGGCCATAGTTCTTTACCGCCTGGCGCAGGAAGCGCTTAGTAACGCCGAGAAGCATTCCGGGGCGAAAAAACTGGACTTTTCCGTAACCTGCGCCAACTGCTGGATGACCCTTTCCGTGCGCGACGACGGGCGCGGTTTCGACATGGCGAAGGCCAGGAATAAGAAAACCAGCCTCGGTTTGAAAATAATGGCCGAGGCGGCCGACTCGGCCGGCGGCTATTTCTCGGTCTATTCCAAGCCCGCCGGGGGGACGCTGATCAAGGCCGAACTGCCCCTCCGCCCGGAGCCCGCCCTCTGACCATGCGCAAGAAAATCCGCGTTATCCTGGCTGACGACCATTCCATAGTTATAGAGGGCCTCAAGGCCGTGCTCAAGAAGACGGCGCCGGATATCCTGGTTGCCGGCGAGGCCCGTGACGGCCGCCGGGCGCTCGCCCTCGCGCGCCAGTCCCCGGCGGACGTTTACGTGTTCGATATCTCCATGCCGGTGCTCAACGGACTGGAGACGATGGAGCGCCTTCTGCGTGCCGACAGCGGCGCTAAAGTTATAATGCTCAGCATGCACGACGACCGGCCCACGGTAGAGAAAGCCCTGCGGGCCGGGGCAAAGGGTTACCTTGTGAAGGAGAGCGCGGCCGGGGAAATAGCGCGCGCCCTGCGCATAGTACACGGCGGGGAGCGATATTTAAGCCCTTCCGTTTCAGCTTTGCTGGACGCCGCCGCTCCCTGTTCCCGCGACGGGGGGGCAATAAACCACGAGTGGTCCCTGCTTACCGCGAAGGAAACGGCCATAGTGCGGCTTATCGGGGAAGGGCTCGCCAACAAGCAGATCGCCGTCAGGCTTTCCATCCGCAGCGGCACCGTCCAGGTCCACCGGCGCAACATCGCCCGCAAGTTGGACATACACAAGCAGACCGACCTTGTGCGCTACGCCATCCGCGAAGGGCTATCGAAGCCCTGATCCCCGTTTTCCCGCTCTACCCTTTATAGGGTATTACATTCCGGCACCTGCGTCAGGTATCCTATATCAAACCATGCGCTCCATGCTCCGGGGGTGAAGGCGGCCTTTAGTAGAAGGCGGTCCTCGCTGTCCGGAAGTGAGCGGGCGGTCTTTTGCTCAGTGTTCCCTGCAAACGCGTAAACAACACCGGAAGGACTATGACCGAAAGAACCGAAAAGCCCGCCGTGCTTGTGATCAATGACAACGAAACCGGCCGCTACCTTATCGCCAGATTGTTGAAGCCGTACTTCACGGTTGAAGAGGCCGCGACCGGCGCGGCCGGCATAGAAAAGTCCCTGGCGAACCCGGACCTTATCCTGCTCGACGTGAACCTGCCGGATATCAGCGGTTTTGAAGTCTGCCGGAAGGTCAAGAAAAATCCGCTCACCGGGCATATCCCCGTACTGCACTTATCGGCGACTACGCTTGACGCCGCGTCCCGGGCCGCCGGCCTGGAGAACGGGGCCGACGGCTACCTGACGCTCCCGGTGGAGACGGACGTATTGATAGCCACCATGAACTCCCTGCTGCGCATAAAAAAGGCCGAAGCCGCCCTGCTGAAAGCCCTGGCGGATAAAGAGCGGGAGGAAAGACTGAACCGGCAGATGCTGATGGAAATGGCCAGTATGCAGAAGATAGAGTCGCTTGGGCAGCTGGCGGGGGGGATAGCGCACGATTTTAACAATATCCTGGCCGGCATAACAGGCAACTTATCGGTGCTTAACGCGCACAACACCCTGAGCGAAGAGGACAGGGCGGCCATAAAGGATATGTTAGCGGCCTCGGAGAGCGCGCAGAGAATAACGCGCCAGCTCCTTAATTTCGCCAGGGGCGGCCAGCCGGTGAAACAGGTCTTCAACCTGGGCGAGGCGCTTTCGTCATGGTGCAGTTTCTCGCTGCGCGGTTCCAAGTCGAAGGTGGTGATGAGCATCGCCCCGGGACTGTGGCCCGTGAACGGCGACGAGGGCCAGCTGAACCAGGCCGTCAACAATCTCCTGAGAAACGCGCTGGAAGCCATGCCGCGGGGGGGGATAATAAGGGTGACCGCGGAAAATATCACGCCTGGCGGGGCGGCGGACCAGGGACCGCCGGCCGCGAACCATATAAGGCTGACCGTGGCTGATAATGGCGCAGGGATACCGGCGAAGAACCTGGGCAGGCTCTTCGAGCCTTACTTCACGACCAAAGCGCAGGGACACGGGCTGGGTCTTCCAATGGCTTATTCGATAATAAAGAACCACGGCGGAGAGATGAAAGCGCTGTCGGAGCCCGGTTCAGGCGCGGAATTCACTATCTTGCTGCCGGCGGCCGCGGCGGGCGTCCGGCCCCGGCGAAAAGCGGCCGCCGAGGCGCTCAAAGGCTCCGGCCGCGTGCTGGTTATGGATGACGAGGAGATTGTGCGTAAAGCTGTGCGGCGTATGCTCATCTTTTTGGGCTACGAATGCGTATGCGCCACCGACGGGGAAGAAGCGCTGAAGCTCTACACGGAGGCAATGGGCGGCCCCGGCGCGTTCAAGGCGGTAATAATGGACCTCACCATCCCGGGCGGGCTGGGCGGCGCGGAAGCCGTAAAGCGTCTCCTTGAAGCCGATCCGGGGGCTAAGGTGGTGGTTTCAAGCGGCTACGGTGAAGATAACGCGATGGCGGATTATGCCGCCGCCGGGTTCTCGGCCGCGCTGCTTAAGCCGTATGAATATTCGGACCTGGCGGCCGTACTGACAAAGCTTATTGCCCCGGGCTCTCTCCGCGAAGGCCCCGCCAAGCCCTAACAGCGCACCTTCTCCATATTTTCGGGACTACCATAAAGATGGTATATAATCCGCTACCCGCAATCATGTAACCTGATAAAGACAAGGGGGCTTCGCTTCACGAGGAAGGGGCTTGCTTTGTGGCGGCCGTCCCCGGGGGGTGACGGCCGTCCAAGTTTTAGCCCGTTACGGCGTTCCCGCTCTTCGAAGATAAACCGTTTTTCCAAGGTGCGGGATAATTATTTGAAGAATTTACGGGCGGCGGCGATGTCGGATTTGATGTGTTCGATGAGGGATTCTCTGGAGGAGAACTTGCGCTCGGGGCGGATGTGCCTGAGGAAGGTAACCTCGAGAGTCTTGCCGTAGATCATGCGGGAGAAATCCAGCAGATGCGCCTCCAGGACCACCTTCGAGCCCAGGGATTCCACCGTCGGGCGCTTGCCCACGTTGAGCACCGCGTTGAAGCTTTCCCCGTCCACCTTCACCCGCGAAGCGAAGATCCCCGGCGGCAGGATCTTGGCCGGGTGCACTCCCACGTTGGCCGTGGGGAAACCTATCTGGCGGCCGATGCCCGCGCCCTTTATCACCGGGCCGGAAGCGCTGTAGGCCCAGCCCAGGCAGATATTCGCCTCTTCCACGGCGCCGGCGCGCAGGTGCGCCCGGATAAGGCTCGAAGAGATCTTGTGTCCCAGCCGCCGGGCGAAATTCACCGACTTGAAATACATCCCCGAAGCCATGCAGGCCTCGCGCAGGAAGTCCAGGTGCCCCTCGCGCCCCTTGCCCACCGCGAAATCCGGCCCCACACAGAGCCCGCCGGCCCCGAAGCGGCCCACCACCAGGTCCTGGAAAAAGTCGCCAGCGTGCATGGACGCCAGTTTGCGGTCGAACGGCAGGGCCTCCACGCCGTCGGGCCGCAGGTCCGACAGCAGCTTCTCCCGCTCCGCCGGCAGCGTAATAAGGCAGTTGGTTTTTTCTCCCGAAAAAAAGAATTTTGGGGGGACCGGGAAATAGACCACCCGGCTTTTCATGCCGCGCTTGAGGGCCTCGCGCATGGCCGTGCGTATGATCTTACGGTGCCCCAGGTGCACGCCGTCATAAGTGCCGATGGTAAGGAAATTCTGCATGGTCCGTCAGTTCTCAGGCGCCGGCAGCAGCTTAGCCCGCGCGGCCTCCGGCGTCATGGCGCCGAATTCTTCCGCGCCTACCGCGTCCTTCACGCTCCAGGTACCTATAGAAAGGCGGCGCAGGGCGGTCAGATGCGCCCGGGAGCCCATCGCGCGGCCCAGTTCGCAGGCTATGGACCGGATGTAGGTGCCCCCGGTGCACTCTATCTCGAAATCCAGCGCCGGCGGGCGGGCGGCCCAGGAGAGCCAGCGCACCTGCACCTCGCGCCTGATCTCCGGGATAACCTCGTTGCGGCGCGCCATTTTATATAAATGCTTGCCGTTCAGGCGCACCGCCGAATACGGCGGCACCTGCTGGCTTATTTTCCCGTCGAACGCCGCCACGGCTTTTTTAAGATTTTCCTCTCCCAGGTCGGGCGGGGGGGCCTCGGCCACGATCTTGCCCTCCGCGTCCCAGGTGTCGGTTTCGGCCCCGAAAAGTATGGTCCCGGAATAGACCTTGGACGTGCCCTGCATGCGCGCCTGCGCCGACGTGGCCGTCCCGGCCAGGAGTATCAGCAGCCCCGTGGCCATCGGGTCAAGCGTGCCGGTATGCCCTATTTTCCTGAAGGAGAGCTTGCGGCGCAGCAGGGCCACGGCGTCATGGGAAGTGATGCCTTTGGGCTTGTCGAAAAGAAAGACGCCGGAAGGCGCCGTATCGGATTGGGGCATGTTCATTTATCCCGGGCGGCCGCCGAGGCTACTGCACCAGCCGCGTCAGCACGGGCAGCACTTTTTCGCGCGCGGCCTGGAGAGTGGTTTTCATCCGGCAGCCCGCCGCGTTGCGGTGGCCGCCGCCGCCGAAAGACTTGGCGACCAGGCTCACGTCGAGATGGCCCATGGACCGGAACGTGATGTTTATCCGCTCCGCGTCCTCCCGGAACATGACGGCGGCCTTCACCCCGGGGGGCATGAGGCCGTAATTGATCACGTTCTCGCAGTGCTCGGAGCGGGCGTCGAAAGCTTCAAAATCCGCCTTGAGCAGCGTCAGCACGGCCAGGCGGCCGCCGGCTTTCAGCTCCAGGCTTTCCAGCGCCCGGCCCAGGATCTTCAGCGCTTCGCAGGCCTTGGTCGCGTAAAGCTGGTCGTTCACGCGCGAGAATTTGAAGCCGGTCTCGAGCAGGCGGGAAGCCACTTCCAGGGTGCGCGGGCTGGTGGCGGCGAAATGAAAGCGCCCCGTGTCCGTAACTATGCCGGTGTAAAGGCAGGTGGCCTCACGGCGGCTGATGTTAACCTTCATGTTATAGAAAAGGCGGTAGACTATCTCGGCGGTGGAAGAGGAATGCGGCTCCACGATATTTATGTCGCCGTAGAACTCGGAGGTCTTGTGATGGTCGATGTTGACTATCTTGCCGGCGCGCCGCAGCACCTGCTCGAGGTCGCCGCCGCGCGCGGGATTGGAGCATTCCAGCAGGATCGCCACGTCGAACCGCGACGACGGCAACCTGGACTTTATCCCGCGCGCATGCGGCAGGAAAGCCAGGTTCTCCGGCACCGGGTCCTGGGAGAAGAGGCGGACCTTCTTGCCCAGGCGCTTGAGCACCGAAGCGATAGCCAGCATACTCCCTATGGTGTCCCCGTCGGGGTTCAGGTGGCCCGCGAGAAAGAAACTTTCCGAAGCCGCTATCAGGTCCTCGAGCCGCTTGAACTCGGTCTCAAGGTCGAGTGTTCTCATCTGTTGTGTCATGTTCGGAGCGTAAATTGTCCAGCAATTTCTCTATATGCGCAGCCTTCTGCGGGGTCTCGTCGAACTTGAAGGAGATCTCCGGGACCGATTTCAGGCGAAGCCTCTTGAACAGGATGGTGCGGATCTCGCGGCTGTTCGCCGTGAGGATGCGCTGCTTCCTGGCCTGCTCCTCCGGGGTGCCGAGCACGGAATAAAAGACGTCGAGGGTCTTGTCATCCCGGCTCAGATCCGCCCCGGTTATGGTGAGCAGGCCTTTGTCGTTGAGGCCGTGCACGTTCCTTAACGCCAGGGTTATCTCCTGGATGAAAAGTCCCGTCAGCCTCTGGTGGCGTTTAGACATTGGTCAGGCGCCTTACCCTTTCCTCGCGGGTTATAGCCTCTACCACGTCGCCGACGCGGAAGTCTTTTATCCCTTCGAGGAGGATGCCGCACTCTATGCCCTTCTCTACGTCCCTGACGTCTTCCTTGAAGCGCTTGAGGCCGGAGATCTTCCCGGTCCCCGCGGCCACTCCGGCGCGCATCAGGCGCACGGCCTGGTTGCGCACCATCTTGCCTTCGCGCACAAGGGAACCCGCCACGCGGCCCGAGCTGAGGTCGAAGACCTGCTGTATCTCGGCGCGCCCGGTCACGAGCTCCACGATCTCGGGGGCGAGCATACCGCTCATGGCGGCGCGCACGTCCTCGATCAGGTCGTAGATTATGGTGTAGCTGCGGATCTCCACTTCGGCCGCCTTGGCCGCTTCCTGCACCTTGGAATCAGCTTCCACGTGGAAGCCCATTATGATGGCGTTGGACGCTTTTGCCAGCAGCACGTCGGACTCCGTCATATTGCCCACGCCGGCGTGAAGTATCTGTATGGCCACTTCCGCCGTGCTGAGCTTTTCGAGCGAGTCCTTGATAGCCTGCATCGAACCGAACACGTCGGTCTTGAGGACCACGTTAAGGTTGCGCAGCTGGTTCTGGTCCACCTGCGACTTGAGCGAGAGCAGGCTGACGTGCTTCTGGTGCGACATGGCCTCTTCGCGGCGGTTCATTTTGCGCTTGTCGGCCACGTGACGCGCCTCTTTTTCGTTCTCCGTGACCTTGAGGACGTCGCCCGCCTGCGGCACTTCGCCGCTGATGCCGAGCACCTCGGCCGGCATGCTGGGCTTCAGCTCTTCGAGCCGGTTGCCCCGGTCATCGAGGAGCGCGCGCACTTTACCATGCGCGGCGCCGACGGTGAACGGGTCGCCGATGCGCGTCGTGCCGGTGATGTTTATTATGGTCGCCACCACGCCCTTTTTCGGGTCCAGCCGCGCCTCGATAACTATGCCCTGGCCGGGCTTGTCGGGGTTGGCCTTCAGTTCCATGATCTCGGCCTGGATGCTCACGATCTCCAGCAGCTTGTCCAGGTTAAGGCGCTTCTTGGCGGAAACCTCCACCATCGGCGTCTTGCCGCCCCATTCTTCGGGGTTAAGCCCGTGGTTGGCCAGCTGCTGCTTGATCTGCTGCGAGTTGGCCGTAGGCAGGTCGATCTTGTTGATCGCCACGATGATAGGCACGCCGCCGGCCTTGGCGTGGTTTATGGCTTCCAGCGTCTGGGGCATTACGCCGTCGACGGCGGAAACCACCAGCACTACCATGTCGGTCACCTTCACGCCGTGGGCGCGCATGGCGGTGAACGCCGCGTGGCCGGGCGTGTCGAGCACGGTTATGATGCCGCGCGGGGTGTGCACCATGTAGGCGCCGATATGCTGCGTTATCTGGCCGGCCTCGGAGTCCACCACGTTGGATTCGCGCAGGGCGTCGAGCAGCGTGGTTTTGCCGTGGTCCACATGGCCCATTATCGTGATGATGGGCGAGCGGGGCTTGAGATCTTCGGACTTCTCGTGCTCTATCTCTTCCTTCAGTTCGTCCTCGCCGTACATGGGGACAAGTTCCAGGTCATGGCCGTAATCCGCCGCGATAAGCACCGCGGTATCCTGGTCGAGGCGCTGGTTAATGGTGGCGAAAACGCCCATGCCCATCAGTTTCTTTATGAAGTCGGTGGGTTTGATGCCCATCTTTTCCGCCAGCTCGCGCACGACCACCTGGGTCGAGATCTTAAGCTTGGGCAGCGCGGGCTTTTCACCTTCCGCCAGCGGGGCCGCCGCGACGGGCTTCTCCGCGGGTTTCGGGGGAGGCGGAACGGCGGGCTTGGCCAGCGCGGGCCTGGCCGGGGGAACTCCGGGACGCGCGGGAGGGACGGTACCGCCTACTGGCCTGGGGCCCGGGGGAATATAAGCGGGCCTCGACGGGACGAAGGGCTTGGGCGCCTGCACAGGCGGCCTTATCAGAGGGGGAATAGCCGTCCTCGGGGCGGCGGGCCTGGGGGCCAGCGGGGGAACGCCGGGCCGGGCCAGGGGCGCGGGAGCGGCCGGCCTTGCGGGCGCGGGCGGCACCCCGGGCCTAGCCACGGGGGCGGGGGCGGCCGGCTTTACGGGCGCGGGCGGCACGCCGGGCTTGGCCTCCGCGGGCTTTACTTCGGCCGGCTTGGGCGGCTCCACCGGCTTTTCCGGCGGCTTCTCACCGGTGGCGCCGGAAACTATGGCTCCGTCCGCCGTGGAATGCGAGAAAACGAAACGCTTCAGATCGGGCTTCTTGGGAAGCTCGGGCGGAGGCGGCGGTTCCTCTTCCTTGACCTTTTTGGCCCGGGAAGGGGGTTTCGCGGCAGGCTCTTTCTTCGGCTTAGGCTCGGCGGCTTTTTTGGCGGCGGGCTTCTTTTCCGCCGCCGGTTTGGCGGCGGCTTTCTTTTTCAGGGCGGACTTCTCCCCGGTCTCAGCCTTCGCCTCCCCGGTTTCAGCCTTCGCCTCCCCGGTCTCTACGGGCGCCTGCGCCTGCGCGTCTAAATTCTCATTTGCTTTCGGTTTCTTCGGACTCATTTTTTACCTCTTCGCTCTTGGGAGCTTCCTGGGACGGCTGCTGGCCATAGTTGGGGTTCTCTTCGAGGAATTTCTTGGCGCCGGCGATTATTTTCTGCGCGGTCTTCTCGCCGATCCCCTCGAGGGAACAAAGGTCCGCTTCGCTGAAGCCGGACAGTTTGCGTATATCCGTAACGTTCATCGTTATCAGGGTCTCCGCCACTTTGGCCCCTATGCCGTCGATCTTGAGCAGGTCCTGCATCGCCAGGTCGTTGGTGCGCTTGGTCTCCTCAAAACGCTGCCCCTCGGATTTTACTTCTATCTCCCAGCCGGTGAGGCGGCTGGCCAGGCGGATGTTCTGGCCTTCGCGGCCTATCGCCATCGCGAGCTGATCGTCGGAAACTATGATCTGGGCGCGCTTGCCCTCCTTGTCCAGGATACGCACGGAGCTGACCACAGCCGGCGAGAACGCCTTGGCGATAAGGGTGAGCGTATCCTCCACGTAAGGAATAAGGTCGATCTTCTCGTTCGAGAGCTCGTTCATTATAACGCGGATGCGCGAGCCGCGCATGCCCACGCAGGCCCCGACGGGGTCTACCTTGGGGGAATTGCTGCGGACCAGCACCTTGGCCCTGAAGCCGGGGTCGCGGACCATGTCCACTATCTCTATTACCTTTTCGGAGATCTCGGGGACTTCGGCCTCGAAAAGCGCCTTGAGAAAGCCGTTAGAAGCGCGGGAGAGGACTATCTGCAGGCCTTTATTCTCCTTATCGACGCGGTGGATGATGGCGCGCACCCGCTGGTTGACGCTGTAATGTTCGCGGCGGATCTGCTCGGAGAAGGGAAGTATCGCTTCGGCCTTGCCCAGGTCCACGAAGATGTCCCGGCCGGCCACGTGGTGGACGAGCCCGGTTACTACTTCGCCTTCGCGGGGCTTGTACTCGTCGTAAACGCGGACCTTCTCGATCTCGCGCACCTTCTGGATCAGCACCTGCTTGGCGGTCTGCGCCGCTATGCGCGAGAAATCCTGGATCGGCACGGGGATATGCACGTCGTCGCCGAGCTTGGCTTCGGGCTGGTGCTTGACGGCCTGGTCGAGGGTGATCTCCAGCTCGGGGGTCACGACGGTCTCCACGACCTTTTTAACCAGGAAGCCGGCCATCTCGCCGGTCTCCGGGTCGATGCCCGCCATTATCTGGGCGGTCTTGCCGAAATATTTGCGCAGCGCGCTGACGAGCGCGTCGGTAATGGTCTTAAAAACGTCTTCCTGGCGTATGCCTTTCTCGCGCTCCAGCTGCTCGAGCGCAAGCAAAAGTTCCGATTTATTCTTCTGGTCCTTGGTCATGTAGTTACCCCTAGTGTGATTTGCCCCGCAGGATATCTTCGTCGGCAGGATGAAGCCTTGCCTCTTCGATATCAGCGAGTTTGAATTTTAAACCGCCGGAAAGCGCCAGCTCCCCGTTTTCAAAGCCGGTTAGCGCGCCGTAGAACACCTTGGCGCCGTTTACCGGCAGCTTCAGCCGGACCTTAACGTTCTGGCCCGTAAAGCGCTTGAAATCCTTTTCCTTCTTGATCACCCGGTCGATACCCGGGGAGGAGACTTCCAAAAAATAGCCGTCCTCGTAATAGTTGTTGGCGTCCAGGCACTCGCCGACTTTTTCGCTGGCCGTCCCGCACTCGTCCAGGGTGACGCCGCCGGGGGCTTTATCCACGAAGATCTGCAGCAGGGGCTTGCCGTTATGGCTGGCCAGCTTCAGGTCCACCAGCTCGAAGCCGCTCTCCGCCAGGACTTTTTCCACTTCGCTTTCCATTTTTGCTCTGTCCATAAAAAAGCCGTCCGATACAAAAAAAAGCGGCCGAACTTCAGCCACCTTCAATGTAATATTAGCAATTCCGGAGAAAAAAAACAACAGCTGGGGGAGGGAATTCAGCGCGCCATGGAACCGGGGTCGGAGAACCGGTAGCCGAATTTATCCACGGATTCCACCCAGGCCGCGGCTTTCGGCCCCAGCGCCCGGCGCAGGCGGCTGACCGTCACGTCCACGGCCCTGGTGTTGGCGGAACTGGCCATGCCCCAGACGCATTCGAGCAGGTACGGGCGGTTCAGGACGCGGCCCGCTTTGCGCATCAGCATTTCCAGCAGCTCGAACTCGCGGGGGCGCAGGACCACTTCTTTGCCGGCCACCAGGCACCTGTGGCGGGAGGAATCAAGTTCGACGGGGCCGAGCGTCAGCGCCGGGATCACGCGCTCGGCGGCGGGGGTGTGACGCCGAAGCGTGGCGCGTATCCTGGCGGAGAATTCCCTGGGGTCGCAGTGCCGGAAAAGTATGCAGTCGTCCGCGCCCAGTTCGAAGAACCTCGCCGTTTCCTCGGCCCCGAACTTTTCACCGGCGGCGATCACGGAAAGGTCCTTGCCCTCGCGCATCTCTCTTAAAATTCCCAGCCAGGACAAGGCGTCTATATCCTTTACGGCTATATCCAGGAACACCAGGTCGGGCCGGCCGGCTATTATCGACTTGAAGCCCTGGGCCCCTGTCGCGGCGATATCCACGGTGCAATTCGCCTGCTTGGCGAACCCCTGTATCAGGCCGAGAAGGGAGGGGTTCTGCGTAATAGCGAGAAAAAGCTGGTTCTGTTTCTGTTCCATAAGCAGTCCGGAATTTTACCATATGTATCATACCAGATACATGTTACACAGATGTTACACTGCTGAAACCGGCCTGTATCCGCCTACCCTTTATAATATTGACGTCACTATATTCAGCTAGGAGAAATTTATGTATCGCATACTTTCCGTGGAAGACGACCCGATAATGCAGAAACTCCTGAAGGACACCCTCCTGCTCGGGGGCTATGAATTCCGCCTCAGCCCCGACGGGCGCGGCGCCCTTCCCCTGGCCCTGGCCGAGAAGCCCGACCTCATACTGCTGGACGTCAACCTGCCCGACATGACGGGCATAGAGGTCTGCAGGAAACTGAAAGCCGATCCCGGCACCAGCCATATCCCGGTGCTGATGCTCACCGGCGAGGCGCGCGAAGTAGTGACGCGCGTGGAAGGCCTGGATTCCGGCGCCGAGGATTACATGTTCAAACCCATAAGCCCGCGCGTGCTGCTGGCGCGCATAAGCTCGCTGCTTAAACCCCAGGCCGGTACGGCCAGGGACTAGACCAGGCGGATAAAGAAATGCCCGGAAAACTGAACAAACTGATACTCGCGGCGGCGCTGCTCCTGGCGCCGGCGCGGGCGGCGTTTTCCGGCATTCCCATGGCGGGCGGCGACAACTCCATACGCCGCAGCCTGGTCTCCGGCGGCGGGGCCATCTCCGCCGGCGCCGGCTTCTCGCTCAACTGCGCGCTGGCGGAAAACGTGGTCAGCACCTTCACCGGGGCCGGTTTCAAGTTCAGCTCCGGCCTGATGCCGCTGGCGGCCCAGCCCGGCACCATCACGGCGCTGACCGCGGTCACCAAGAGCACCGGCACGCTGGAGCTCAACTGGACCGCGCCCGGGCTGGACGGCTTCCAGGGCGCGGTAGCGGGGGGGACTTACCGCATAGACACCACCTCCGACCCGGCGCATGTTTTCGCGCCTACGGTGTTCGTGACGCAGTTCTCCACCGCGGTAACGCCCGGCGACCAGCAGGCCTACGTTTTCAGCGGCCTGCAGGCCAACACCACTTATTACACGCGCATCTACCTGGCGGACATCCGCACGGTCGTAGCCGAAGATTCCGACCACAGCGACGAATCCACCCTGGCGAACCTCCCCGTCACGCCCGAGCTCGCCGGCGTGTACGCCTCCAGCGTCTCGTTCACCTGGAACGTCCCCGCCGGCGCCGCGGAAGGCTACAGGGTGGCCGGCTCTTCCGGCAATTTCGGCGCGCTGTTCCCCGGCGGCGTGGTCTACACCTCCACCACGGAGAACGGGCTGCTGATGACGCTCACCGTAAGGGGCCTCCGCCCGGAAACGACCTATTACTTCAAACTGGCCAGCCTGAACTGGCAGCAAGAGACCAATTACGGCGTGATAATCGCCACCTGCACGCGCCGGCAGCCGCGCCCCTACCAGATAGAGGGCCTCACCACGCACCCGCTGGCCCTCGCGCGCAAGGTCCTGTTCAACTGGACCACGCCCGACTACCCGGACCTGGCCGGCGTGCTCGTGCAGACCAGCACCGCCCCTATAACGCAGGAGCTCGAGGACTACACGGCTTACAATAACGGCGCGGTGCTCGCGGACGGCTCGGTGGTGCTGGCCAGCGCGGCGGCGGTGGCGCAGGCGCATACCGGCCTGCTGCTGGACAGCACGTACTACTACAATTTCTCCAGCAAGGACGCCAACAACGTCTATTCGCTCGTCGTGTCCACCGAATGCCTGCTGGACCTGCCGCCCATGTCCCCGGGCGGCCTGCAGGCTTCGCTCGATCCCGCCCGCACGGAAATAACCATCAGCTGGAGCGGCGTTACTTCTAACAACGACGGCTCCATGTTCAGGTTCTCCGGCGAGCCGCTGGAACTGGCCCGCTACGAGATCTACCGCGCCACGGGCCTGATGAACTCCAACTGGGCCCTGGTAACGTCCGTGGCCGTCTCGTCGATGAACATCACCGTGCCCGTGCCGGACCCCGCTTCGGTCTACTACTACAAGGTGGCCGCGGTGGACTCCATCGGCGTACCCGGCACCTCCATGATAGTGGACACGGACAAGAACCTGTACGCTATGGCCCCGGATATGATCTCCCGCATCAGGATCCCGGCGGACCTGACCCGCGTCGTCACCCCCGGCGGCAATTCCGCCGGCAGCCCGCTCTTCTTCGCCGCCCTGGACAGGACCGCGGACGAGGGCGGCAAGGTGATGAAAGCCGTGGAGTTCGCGCCGATACAGGCGCCTTCCGGAGCGGAGCTGGACGCCTTCACCCTCGACACCCCCAGGATGGACATAGTCCTTCGTTACGAGACGGAGGCCGGGATGGTCGTGCCTTCCGGGCTTAAGGGCGCCGCGCCGGAAGCGCTTGCGGCCTATAAGCCCTCCGTGGACGCCTCGGACGCTTCCTCATCGCTGGGCGCGTACTGGTACAACGGCAAGGACTACGTTAAGGTCTTCGGCTCCGTCAACACCGCGGACCAGACAGTGACGGTCCGCTCCGCCGTTCCGGGCAAGTACCAGATCCGCACGCTGGCCAGGAGTTCCGGCGTGAGCTTCGACGTGAAAGAAATGTCGAACAAGGTGATCACGCCCAACGGCGACGGGCGCAACGACTACGTGGTCTTCACGCTGGACAACCCGCGCGACTCTTCCATCACCGGCAAGATCTACGACCTGAGCGGCGCCTTCGTGGCCGACATGAAGCCCGGCACGCAGATAGCCGATACGCTGGCCTGGGACGGGAAGTCCAACGGGTCCGTGGTGCCGCGCGGGGTTTACGTCTACCAGATAAAGGCCGAGGGCAAGACCTTTAACGGGACGCTGGTAGTGATACGCTGAGCGAAATTATGAAAACGCGCAAGATCAGAACGGCGAAAACGGGGACCAGCCTTCCCGCGGCGCTGCTTTGCGTCCTGCTGGCGTCGTCCTTCTGCGCCACGCGCGCCTCCGCGGCTTTCGAAGACCTCGGCGCGGGCGCGCGCGGGCCCGGCATGGGCAACGCGATGGTGGCCGTGGCCGACGACGTGTACGCCGCCCACTACAACCCGGCCGGCCTCGGCACGCTCACCCGCCCCCAGTTCACCGCGGCCTACACGCAGTATTATGCCGGCCTGACCGACGGCTCCAACCTCGGCACGTCCTTGCTCGGCTACGCGCACCCGCTGGGCGACGGCAAGCGCGGGACCCTCGCCGCGGCGTTCAACTCGTTCACCCTCGACGGCGGGCTCTACCGCGAGAACACCCTGTACCTGTCCTACGGCCGCCTGGCCTATTCCCGCCCCGGCGGCGACCTGTACCTGGGCGGCACCATGAAATACCTGTACAGCTCCTTCGGGAATTTCGCCGAGAGCGCCAACGCCACCAACGGCGTGATGACCAAACTCCAGTCCGACCCGCTGCTGGGCGGGGGCAGCAGCCACAAAGCCTTCGACACCGACCTGGGCGTGCTCTACAGCTTCCTGACGCATTACCAGGCAGGCCTGCAGCTGACGCACGTGAACCGGCCGAACATGGCTTTCGGCTCCGGGGATTCCGACCGCCTGCCCCTGGGCGTCAAGCTCGGTCTGAACTACAAGAGCCTGATCTCCAACCTGGTGGCGCAGGCGGAGACCAGGAGCGCCCCCGACGGCAGCGCCGACAACAGGCTTACGGTCGCGGCGGAACGCTGGTTCCCGAAAACCTTCGTCGGGGATTTCGGCGTGCGCGGCGGCATCGGCGTCGGCAGCAGGGAGTACAAGAACATCAGCGCGGGCCTTTCCTACCGCAACCGCAGGATGCAGCTGGATTACGGCTTCTCGCTGCCGCTGGGAACCATCGCCTCCACCTCGGGGAACCACCGCATGGCCCTCACCTTCCACTTCGGCAAACCCACCGACGACGAAGAAACTCTGACCATGCTGATGGAGACCCTGCGCGGGCTGAGGACCGGCAGGATGCCGGCGTCAATCGTACAGAAGACCACCGTCACCGTCTTTGCCGCGCCGGAGCTCTCCGAGACGGAGCGCGCGATAGCCGAAAGGCTGGCCGCGGCCGAGGAGGCCGTAAAGGCCGGCCGCTACCGCGAAGCGGTCAACCTGGCCAGCACCGTGGTGGAGCTGGATCCCTCCATAGCGGCGGGCTGGCAGAACATGGGCATAGGCTACCTGGGGCTGGAGAACTACAAGAGCTCGCTCTACGCCTGGAACAAAGCCTATGAGTGCGAAAAGAGTCCGGCCCTGAAAGAGGCGATCAAGGGCTACATCAAATCCATTTCCAGGCTGGAGCAGTCCGGCCGCGCCGCCAAGCCCCAGGAACGGCCGGCCGCGGCCCGCAGGCCTTCCCTGTCGCGCGCGGAGATCGACATGCTGCTGGACGCCGGCGTGAATTACTACGTGCTGAAGGACGCCGCCAACGCCCGCGCGGCTTTCGAAAAGGTCCTGCAGGCCGACCCGGACAACGTCGAGGCGCTGAAAGCTCTGCGCCGCCTGAACGAAGAAAGAGGCGAATGATCATGAAGATACGCCCCAAATACCAGCTTATAACCGCGGCCCTGATCGTCTCGGTGGTGGTCTCCATAGCCGCCATGGTGATGCACACCCAGCGCAAGGTGCTCCACGCCCAGGGCATACGGCGCCTCGAGGCCGTAATGGAAGGCGCGGGGCGCATCGCCAAGGAGTCGTACGACAGCAGCGACAGGCTCATGGCGGTCAGCTACCTGATGTTCCTGCAGAGAACCTACCCGGAGATCGCCTTCGCCTCCCTTTCCTACCGCGGGCGCAGTTATGACATCGGCGCCGAGAGCGGGGACCTGCTGTACCTTGAGCGCGGCATAGAGGCGCAGGGCGGCCCCGTGCGCTACACCGTCTCGGCTTACCCGTCCGGCGGCGCCTCCCGGAGCACCTTGAGCGTTTCCACGGCCGGCGTGTCGCTGCGAGTATCGGGCAGGGCCACCGTGAAAGTGGAAGAGCCCGGGGGCGGAACCGCCGGGCAGGTGCGCCTCGGCTTCATCCGCAGCGTTATCGACGAGAACGTGAACCAGGAACTGGCCCCGCTGCTGCGCTGGACGGCCGGGATAGCCGGCTTCTTCCTGGCGCTCGGCCTTATGGTCAACGCCTGGGTCGCAAAGCTTCTCACCGGGCCCATAGAAGCCCTGGCGCAGGCCACGGGCCTGCTCGCCGCGGGCCGGATGGACGTCTCCGTGCCCGTGCGCGGCCGCGACGAGCTCGGCACCCTCACCACCAGCTTTAATTCCATGGCCGGCCGCCTCAACGAACTCCTGCAGTCCCGCGAGGATATCCTGCACACCCTTACCCATGAGATCAATACGCCGCTCAGCGGGCTCAAGGGCTACCTGGAGCTGTGGCAGGACGCCAAAATGCCGCAAGCCTCGGGCAATTCCGCCGAAATACTTGGTACCATGATGGGTGCCGTACTGCGCATGGAGAACTCCCTGGGCAACGCGCTCAGGCTTTTCTCCGGCGAGGCAAAGCGGCAGGAAGACGCCGAGGTGAAGCCATTGCTTATAGACCGGATCTTCAAGGACGCACTCACGATCTACATGCCCATAGCCCTGGCCAACGGCGTGAACGTAAGACCGCTCCACAAGAGCTTTACGGCTTCGATAATGGCGCAGGAAGAACCGGTAAGGCAGATAATCAACAACCTGCTCCTGAACGCCATCAAGTACACGCCCTCGGGCGGAGAAGTGAGCGTGCACATAACGGAGAACTACGAGGAAGTCACGTTCCACGTGCGCAACACCGGCCCCGGCATCGCGCCGCAGCATATCCCGAACCTCTTCACGAAATTCTACCGCGCCGGGCGGGAGAACGAGGGGAAGAAAAAGATCCCCGGCACCGGCCTGGGGCTGAGCATAGTGCACAAGGCCGTCACCGCGCTGGGGGGAACTATCTGGGTGGAAAGCCAGGTGGACAAATTTACGCTGTTCCAGGTAAAGCTGCCGAAGTGGAAGAACGCCTCTTTGGAAGATTTCAGGAGAAAATTATGAAGACCTCAACTATTTTAAACACGCTCATCCTCGCGGTGCTGCTGCTGGCCCCGCCGCCGCCGGCCGCGGCGCAGACGCCTCCGGGCCTGATGAACTTCCAGGGGCGCCTCACCGACGCCAGCAACAACCCGCTCGCCGGCCCGCACAACTTCACCTTCGAGATCTATGACTCGCTCACCGGCGGGTTCCAGCTCTGGACCGAGACGCAGAACGGCGTTACCGTGGTCAACGGCGTGCTGGCGGCGCAGCTGGGCGCGTCCACCGCCCTGACCCCCTCGGTTTTCACCACGTCCAACGCGTACCTGCAGATCACGGTCGACGGAGTAACGCTGACCCCCAGGCAGCGGCTTATCACGTCCCCTTACGCTTTCAACGCCTACAGCCTCGGCGGGCGCCAGTACGGCGCCTTCGTGTCCACGGACGCGGCCGCGCAGAGCATAGCCGGCGATAAGACCTTTACCGGCTCGCTCATCCTGACCGGCAACGGCCTGTCGGCGACGCAGGTGCGTCTTTCCCCCGGCGTGGTCATTTCCTCCGAAGCCTCGCCCGCTATAGGCGCCGGGGTGCGCGTGTCGAGCAACGTCTTTATAGTGGGCTTTTCTTCGGCCGCCAAATATTACGGCGACGGCGGCGGCCTTTACAACGTCTTCGCTTCTTCCCTTGCCGCGGACTCGGTCTACGCCGGCGCCCTGAGGGATAACTCCGTCACCAGCCCTAAGATCGCCGACGGGACCATAATCGCCGCCGACATCGCCCTGTCCACCATCTCGCTCGACCGCCTCTACCAGAGCGGCTGCACCAGCGGCCAGGTCGCTAAGTGGAACGGCTCGGTCTGGGCCTGCTCCTCGGTCAACAACTATACCGCCGACGAAGTCAGCCTGCACATGGATGGTTCCAATATCTTCAGCGCCAGGGCCTCCTCCGTCACCCTGCAGGGCAATATCTTCAACGGCGTCAGCCAGCTCGTTCAGCTCGATTCCAGCGGCTACCTGCCGGCTCTCAACGGCTCGCTGCTCACCGAGCTCACTCCGGCCAACGTGGCCAACGGCACCCTCGGCGCCGGCGTTATAGCTTCCTCCGTGGGGGCCAACGGCGTGCGCCCCGGCTCCATAGCCGCCGGCGCCATCGTGGACGCGGATATCAATGCCGCGGCGGACATCGCCATCGGCAAACTGGCGGTCACGGGCATCCTCGGCGCCAATGTTATAGTTTCCTCTATAGCGGTCGGTTCGGTTTACGGCAACGCCTTGCAGGACAATACCGTCACCTCGGCCAAGATAGCCGACGGGACTATTATCGCCGCCGATATAGCCGTGTCCACCATTTCGCTTGACCGCCTCAACCAGAGCGGCTGCACTTCCGGCCAGACGGCCAAATGGAACGGCTTCGCCTGGGCCTGCGCCGCGGACATCGACACGAACACGACCTATACCGCCGACGAAGCCAGCCTCCACCTTGACGGCAGCAACATCTTCAGCGCCAGACCTTCCTCGGTAACGCTGCAGGGCAATACCTTCAACGGCGCCAGCCAGCTCGTCCTGCTCGACTCCGCCGTCAGGCTGCCGGCGCTGGACGCGAGCCTCGTGCTAAGGGTCTCTTCCATCGCCGCGGGCGCGCTGACCGGCAGCGACCAGATAGTTGACGGCATTATAGCGGGGTACGACATCGCCGCGGCCACTATCACCCTCGACAGGCTCAACCAGAGCGGCTGCGTCAACCAGCAGATCCCCAAGTGGAACGGCCTCGCCTGGACCTGCGCCAATGACAGGAACAACACCTATACCGCCGACGAGATCACCCTGCACCTGAACGGCGCCAATAAGTTCAACGCCATGGGCTCCTCCGTAACCCTGCAGGGCAACGCCTTCAACGGCGCGGACCAGCTCGTCCTGCTCGACGCCGGGACCAGGCTTCCCGCCGTGGACGCCAGCCTCGTGCTTAACGTCTCCTCTATCGCGGTGAACGCGATAGACAGCACCAGCCAGATAGTTGACGGCACCGTGTCCAACGCCGACCTGGCCGGCTCAATAGAAGACGGCAAGCTCAACCAGATAGCCACCGCCGATAAAGTGGCCCTGACCGCGCTGGCCGCTGGTACCCTGGCCACCAACGTGGTGGCTTCTTCCGTAGCCGCCAACGGCGTACGCCCCGGCTCCATAGAGCCCGGCGCCATCGTGGACGCGGACATCAATGCCGCCGCCGCCATCGCCATCGGCAAGCTGGCGACCACCGGCACCCTCGGCGCTAACGTTGTCGCGTCCTCCATAGCCGTGAACGCTATAACCAGTTCCGCCCAGATAGCCGACGGCGCCATCATAGCGGCCGACATCGCGGTGTCCACCATTTCGCTCGACCGCCTCAACCAGAGCGGCTGCACCAGCGGCCAGGTAGCCAAATGGAACGGCTCCGCCTGGGCCTGCGCGGCCGACCTCAGTACGCCCGTTGACTACGGGGCGGACGAAAGCAGCCTCCATATGACCGCCGGCGGCATCTTCAGCGCCAGGGCGTCCTCCGTCACCCTGCAGGGGAATATCTTCAACGGAGTCAGCCAGCTCGTCCAGCTCGACAGCCTCGGCTACCTGCCGGCGCTCAACGGCTCGCTGCTCACCAGCCTCACCCCGGCCAATGTGGCCGACGGTACCCTGGGAACGGGCGTGATAGTTTCTTCCGTCGGCGCCGGCGGCGTGCGCCCCGGCTCCATTGAGGCCGGCGCCATCGTGGACGCGGACATCAGCGCCGCCGCGGCCATCGCTATCGGCAAACTCGCGGCCACCGGTATTCTTGGAGCTAATGTTATAGTTTCCTCTATCGCCGCCGATGCCGTGTATAACGGCGCTATAGCGGACAATGCCGTAACCTCTTCTAAAATAGCCGACGGTACGATCATCGCCGCCGACATCGCCGTGTCCACCATCTCGCTCGACCGCCTCAACCAGAGCGGCTGTACCAACGGTCAGATAGCCAAATGGAACGGCTCGGTCTGGGCCTGCGCCGAGGACAACAATACACCTACCGCGTATACCGCCGACGAAACCAGCCTGCACATGGACGGTTCCTATGTCTTCAGCGCCCGGCCTTCCTCGGTAACGCTGCAGGGCAACATCTTCAACGGGGTAAGCCAGCTCGTTCAGCTCGACGGCCTCGGCTACCTGCCAGCGCTCAACGGCTCGCTGCTCACCAGCCTTACGCCGGCCAATGTGGCCGACGGCACCCTGGGGACGGGCGTGATAGTTTCTTCCGTCGGCGCCAACGGCGTGCGCCCCGGCTCCATAGAAGCCGGCGCCATCGTGGACGCGGACATCAGCGCCGCCGCCGCCATCGCCATCGGCAAGCTGGCCACGGCCGGCAACCTCGGCGTCAACGTCATAGTTTCATCTATAGCGGTCGACGCCGTTTACAACAGCGCGATACTCGACAACGCCGTCACCAGCGCCAAGATCGCCGACGGCGCCATCATCGCCGCCGACATCGCCCTGTCCACCATCTCGCTCGACCGCCTTAACCAGAGCGGCTGCGCGTCCGGCCAGACCGCCAAGTGG
>Ga0209417_1002065_pt1 | contig 33129 bp, 22 predicted proteins | sample RifGroF2_FD_184002 | JGI IMG/M metagenome (GOLD analysis project Ga0209417, IMG submission 184002) | Groundwater microbial communities from Rifle, Colorado, USA - Groundwater F2 (SPAdes) (version 2) | ecosystem: Environmental > Aquatic > Deep subsurface > Groundwater | place: Rifle, Colorado... | reverse complement strand
GTCGGACGATATTATGAGGCTGTCCGATCAGCTCTTCGAGGGTATATCCCGCTATCTTGCAAAAATCTTCGTTGGCAAAAAGAATTTTCCCTTTTGAATCGGTTTGTGATACCAAAAAATCGGTATCGTTAAGCGTGTGTTCCATTTTTCACCTTTTTATAGTTTGCTATTTTCAATCTTGCATCCGATTACGGATGGCCAAAAATTGATCCAAATACTCAAAAAATAGATCGATCATGTTCGGATCGAAATGTTTCCCTCGCTCTTCTCTAAAAAGATCTAAAATCTTATCCAGTGGCCATGCCGCTTTATAGATACGATCATGTCCCAAGGCGTCAAATACATCTGCAACAGCTGTGATACGACCGTAGATCGGAATCTCATCAGCGCTCAGCCCTCTGGGATATCCGCTTCCGTCCCATCGCTCATGATGGGTATAGGCAACGACGGCCGATGCTTTTAAAATATCCCTTTTTGAGTGTTTCAGCATCTCATACCCGAGTTCAGCATGGGTTTTCATGATTTCAAACTCTTCGGGGGTAAATTTCCCCGGTTTGTTGAGAATATGATCGGGAATCCCCACTTTTCCGATATCGTGCATCGGTGATGCATGTTTGAGTAGAATCGATTCTTCTTCACTCAATCCGTATAACTTTGCAAGCAGATAGGAATACTCCGCCACCCGTTTGACATGCAATCCCGTCTCTTGCGAACGTGTTTCTGCGATAGAGCCTAGAGTATAGATGACCTCTCGCTGTGTATTGATTATCTCTTGGTTAAGATTGACGATATCCTGACTGGTTATGTCCAGTTCCCCTTTCAAATACAATTTATACTCTTCGAGTTCCGTAACATCTTGTCGTATGGCAATAAATTCAGAGATATTTCCCTCAGCATCGAAAAGGGGATTAATGACTGAGTGAACCCAATACGACGTTCCGTCTTTTTTACGGTTTTTAACAATACCTTCCCATGGCTGTAAATTTAAAATGTTCTGCCACAGCTCATGAAATAGATCAGCAGACATATCGGGATGACGAATAATGTTATGAGATTGTCCGATTAGCTCTTCGCGACTGTATCCGGATATTTGGCAAAATTTTTCATTGACGAATGTAATAATCCCATGGGTATCTGTTTTTGAAACGATGACACTTCGATCAATCACGTCTTTGTATTCTTGAAACAGTTTTTGCTCATGCGCGGAATAATTTAATAGATGTTCCATGGTCATTTAATATCAAAAAAATTCAATCGATTCCCCATGATGAGGATTGATGGAGTTACCGCTGAACGCCTCTTGTTTCTCTTTCGCTACCTGTAGCGATTTCATGAGTTTTGATGAGAGTTTATCCATACTCGATCCCAACATATGTTGATCTTGCTTCACCGCGTGAAGATAGACCGATATATTTTTTTCAATCGTACTAATTGCTTCACTCACCGCACTGATTTGTTGAGAGATAATGTCCTGATATTGAAATCCCTCTAGCGTTTTTGCATCGGGAACCAGATTATTCTCTTCGATAAATGTATGAAACGTGAGTGCTGAACGCTCTGAGAGTTCTAGAACATCCTTCTGTACTTCTTCAATATGTTTTAATATCTCTACCATCGACGTGAGAATATCATCCGTCTTGCCGTATTCCATTACTAACCTTCACATTATTTAAATTAAAAAAAGAACAAATCGTCGTCATCATTGCTTGTAGAAGCTTGCGGAGGTGCCATCATTCCCATAATCGTCGTCGCGTCGTTGATGATCGAATCGTTGAAAAATTTCGGGTTGTCTGATTCTTTGTCCCATACTTCGGTCATATAGGTTTGTAATCCCGAGCAAAACCCGCTGATGAGCATCTCAAACTCATCTGATCGTTCAGCTATCATCTCTGAATTATCACTAATCGTTTTACCGAATTCTAAAATAGAGGTACCCATATCACTAAAAAATTGATAATGGAGCAGTACGTTCCCATAACGCATCAACGAATTACCCAAACGTGTGATATATTGAGGATCACCCACACTCTCAGAAAATGCACTGAGGATAGAAGAATCGACATCGCTGAGCTGATCGTGGAGCTCTTCGCGATCATCACCTTCCAAAAAGGTAAAATAATCTTGATAAATCGAGTTATCCTCTTCTGAAGTAGTCATACTAGCCGTGTCGGGGAAAAACATAAAATCATCCTCCTCTTCGACTTGCGGCGTCTGTATCGACTGAAATGTCTGTGTAGGCTGAATCAGCTCCTCTTTCATTGGACATCCCGATCGGCACGAGACGTCAAGTGCTTTAGCCTGTTGATTTTCGAGTGTCTCGACATAGTGCATCAACACGGAGCGATCATGAATCTTTCCACACACTTTCGAGAGGATTTGATACATCGTTTCGGCGACGGAGGGTTTAGGGATAAAACAGGCGATTTGACTGTTTAGGAGTTTTAACATCAACTCAGCATCATCGATTCTTGTACTGCATGTCGCCATAGCCTGAAAGATATCGTGACGGTGTACGTTATCGATAAAACGATAGGCATCCCCCTCAAACGTATCAATATCGACTAATATCAAATCAAATTTTTCTCTGCGATAAAGGGTTAATGCTTCTTCGCTATTAGAGATGTACGTAATACGTTTAAAAAAATGATCCAAATTTTTTCCGATAGTATCACGGCTAGTGGGGCAATTTTCAACGACTAAAAGGCTCAGTGCCGCTGCGTTCTCTTTTAGTATTTTTGCGTACATCCTTTACCCCTTTTTGATTGTTTCGATAATTTGTTCCGGTGTCAGTACACCGATGATGGCATCCAGCTCGACGGCCGCTTTGGGCATACCGTAGACGATACAGCTTGCTTCATCTTGAGAGTAGGTTTTGGCTCCCCGATCGCGCATCTCACGCAGCCCTTTGGCACCGTCATCCCCCATCCCCGTGAGGAGAAATCCCAGCGCATTGGCTCCCGCTTCATTGGCACAGGAGCGAAAGAGGACGTCGACGCTCGGCTTGTGACGACTCACCTTGGGCCCGTCTTTGATCTCGACGATGTAGGAGTTTCCGGATCGTTTGAGGGTCATATGTTTATCCCCCGGTGCGATTAATGCCCTGCCAGTGAGAAGTTTATCCCCGTTTTCCGCCTCTTTGACGCTGATGGCACAGATACGGTTGAGTCGATCAGCCAGTGATTTTGTAAATCCGACCGGCATGTGCTGTGTGATGAGGATCGGTGCCGTTTTTTCCGGCATGTTTGGGAGAATTCGCTCCAGCGCGCTCACCCCTCCTGTGGAAGAGCCGATGGCGATCACACTGTGGGTTTTCGTATGCGATACATTCGGTTTCAGTGAGAGTACCGAATCGGCATCCAGCTTTGCCGTTTCAGAGACGCGTGAGCGGATCGGCGTAGAGAGCGAGTTTCTTTTTTTCATCCCCACTTTGGCGGCGAATGCCGCTTTGATCGCATGGATGAGGGTATAGTGCGACTCTTCCAAAAAGTTCTTTAGCCCCACTTCGGGTTTTGCGATCACCTCTACCGCCCCCAGAGAGAGTGCTTCCATTGCATTTCGACTTCCATTTTGGGCAACGGAAGAGCAGATGATAACGGGGGTAGGGTGCTCGCGCATGATCTTGCGTAAAAAGGTGATCCCATCCATCCGTGGCATCTCGATATCGAGGATGATCACATCAGGCCATCCGATTCTATTAAACTTCGCTTCGGCGAGGATAGGATCGGAAGCACTTCCGTGAAGGGTGATATCGTTCTCATTCTCCACCATAGCACTGATCGTGGTGCGGGCTATCGCGGAATCATCGACGATAAAAAGATTTATTTTATCGCTCATCGAATCTCATTTCTATAGATAGTCGGCCGAACCTGCTGTACGGCAGAGGTGATATGCCCGATGGTTTCGGCATGACCGATAAAGAGATAACCGCCCTGTTTTAAAACTCGCAAGACATTATTGATAATTCTTTTCTTATTATCGTTATCGAAATAGATGAGCATGTTCCGCAAAAAGATAACGTCAAATTTCCCCAATTCGTTCGGTATCGCCTCCATCAGATTGGCGGTTTTGAAATGGACTTTGTTTCGGAGGTAATCGTCGATTAAAAACTCTCCCTCATGTTTTCCCGTACCGCGAAGACAATAGTTTTTTAGATAATGTTCATCGATCTGATCGGCAAAACGGATCGGATAGAGTCCTTCTGATGCTTGTTTGAGTACCTCCGTGTTGATATCGGTGCCGAGTACTTCCCACTCGATCCCTTTTGAGGTGAGAACGTCATCGAGATCCATCGCGATGCTGTATCCCTCAGCACCGATACTTGCCGCCGCACTCCACACCCTAAAGGGCCCTTTTTTCACATGCGGAAGGATGATCTCTCTCATAAAATCAAAATGATGCGACTCTCTAAAAAAGCTGGTTTCGTTCGTCGTGATAGTATTAATCATCGTTTCTAGCTCTTCTGGAGAGGCGATGCAGTGATCGTGATAGGCTTCGTAATCGTCTAAGCCCAAATGGCGGAGCCTCTTAGAGAGACGTCCGACGACGAGCTGTTTTTTCGATTCGGCGAGGTGAATCCCGCTGTGGTGTTTTACCAAAGAGGTCAGTTTTTCAAATGCGCGGTTGCTAATCATAAGTAGGAGCCTTTGGTTAAACGCGTGCGTATTGTTGAATTTTTTGCTGTAACTCTTCGACATCGAGTTTATGGATAACATAGTCAACACCGTGACGCTTCGCTTGATCGATGATCGAAGGATTTGCCATGTTGGTGTTCATCACAAACGGAATGGTGCGGGTAGAGGCGTTGTTTTTCACCTCGCGCAGCAATGCCATCCCGTCCATCACCGGCATCTCGATATCGCTGAGGATAAGGGCGATATCGTCGGCGTTGAGAGTGTTTAGACGATCCAACAATGTTTTACCGTTATCGAACACCTCAAAATCGAGGTTCATTTGAGACAACGCCATTTCGACCGCTTTTTGGATGATTTTGCTGTCATCGCAAAAGAGGATCTTTTTGGTGATGGCGAGATGCCCTAGTGAACTGATTTTATTCATCTCATGGGCATGCGTCTCAGGAAACACTTCCGTTAACAGTGCATCCGAGTTGAAGATAATGCAGAGTTTGTTCTCCCCCGCGATCATCATCTCAGTGATCTGTGCACTTTTCGGATCGCGCGACGAGTTATCGATCAGTTTTTCCGCCTCGATGTTTTGGATACCGATGACGTTTTTGATGATGATCCCGACACGCTGATGTCCGAAGTTACAAATGATAATGAGCTCATAGACGCACTCAGGGTTTTCCCCATGCCCCAGCCATCGATCGAAATGGATGATGGAACACATCTCGTCACGAATCTTTGCCGTACCGATGAGGGTACCGCTGTTTTCAGAGTTGATGGCGATATTGAGCTCTTTGTTGACGATCAGCTCTTCGACTTTGGCGACGTTGATAGCGAAGAGTTCGTCATACCCGTTGCGGAAAATGACGTATTGGCTCGTCACATCGGCATTGGAGGTGACCAGACGGATCAGCTCATCCGCACTGTCGATTTGAGAGCTTGCATTGTCTCGGTCGTTTTCGTGGATACTACTCATACTGCTTCCTTATACGTTTCGTTTTTTGGTGACACGGGAGAGCTCAACGATGTCGAGTATCCCCTCCATGTCGAGCAGCGTGATAAACCGATCATCCACTTTTGCCATCATCTGCATAAAATCTTTTCGGATTTTAGAACCGAATTCCGGCGCTTCCATCTTGTGCGATGGGGTGATATCATAGACCTGATCGACCATATCAACGATGATCCCCACTTCGGTCTCTTCGTCCCCCACGGTCGTCTCGATGGTAATGATGCAGCTTTTTTTGGTGATATCGCTAATCCCCAGCCCAAGACGTCCTGAGAGATCGAGGACGGGGATGACGTTACCGCGAATGTTGGTGACACCCGCGATAAAATTCTGCATCATCGGGACACGCGTTACCTGCGTGTACTCGATGATCTCGCGGACATAGCCGACGTTGATTGCGAACATCTCATTTTTAAGGTAAAACGAGAGGAACTGATGCCCCTCGTTTTTTTGCGTTACTTCTGCCATGGATTCCCCGATCTTAAAATGTCTTGAAATCTTTTTTGTCTACCGCTTTACTCTCAAGTAGTTTTGGCTCAACGCTTTTTTTAGCCGATGCCATCATTTTAGCCGGCGATTTGCTGTTGCCATCATCGACGACGAAGAATGACATCATAGAACGTAGCCCCTCTGCCTGAGCCGTCATCTCTTCAGACGCCGATGCTAACTCTTCACTTCCTGCCGCGTTTTGTTGTGTGACACTATCGAGCATTGCCATCGAGCCGTTGATTTGTTCGATCCCTGCGTTTTGTTCTGCTGATGCCGCCGCGATCTCTTGGACGAGTTCCGCTGTTTTACGGATATTCGGGATGATCTCTTTGATGAGTTCCCCTGCACGTTCGGAAACTTTGACGCTATCGCCCGTGATTTTACCGATCTCTTGCGCCGCTACTTGGCTTCTTTCTGCGAGTTTACGGACTTCGACCGCAACAACCGCGAACCCTTTACCGTGTTCACCCGCACGTGCCGCTTCGATCGCCGCATTGAGGGCGAGGAGGTTGGTTTGGTAGGCGATATCTTCGATAACACTGATTTTACCTGCGATCTCTTTCATCGCGTCTACGGTTTGATCAACCGCACTTCCGCCGTCTTCCGCCATTTTAGAAGCGTTAGATGCCATCTCATCGGTACGTTTTGCGTTTTCCGCGTTTAGGTTGATACTGCCTGTCATCTCTTCGATAGCTGCTGCCGTCTCTTCGAGGTTGCTCGCTTGCTCTGTCGCACCGTTGCTAAGACTTTGTGCCGTTCCGCTTACTTGTTCAGACGCCGAAGTGATTTGGAGGGCTGCGTTTTGGGCTTCGATGATGATATCTTGGAGTTTAGCTCCCATATCGTTGGTTGCGGTTTTGATCGCTACCAAATCCCCTTTGAAATCGCTGCGGATACGGGCACGTAGATCACCGTCTGCCATTTTGCCGAGAACTTCACCCGTTTCGCCGACTGCGCCTTGGACGTTTGATGCCATATTGTTAACCGCTTGTTTGAAGACATCGTAATCGTTTTTATACTCTGTCGTGATACGGGTACCGTAATCCCCCTCAGAGATTTTGACCAATGCGTTAACACCGTCGGTAACAACTGCCGCGTAGATGATATCGAGCATGTTGTTGACACCGCTGACGACATCTTTATATCCGCCTTTGAAGTTTTTATCATCAGCACGGAAAGTCAATTTACCATCAGCCGCATTACCGATAAGAGTTTTGGTTTCGTTACCCATGCTATCCAATGCTGCCATAACATCATTGACCGCTTTTTTGAACACATCATAATCATTTTGATAATCGGTCGTAATCGGTTGTTTGAAATTACCGTCCGCAAGACGTACCAGTGCGTTAACACCGTCCGTAACGACTGCCGCATAGATGACATCAAGCATATTGTTGACACCGCCGACAACCTCTTTGTATCCCCCTTTGAACGCATCTGCATCCGCACGGAACGTCAATTTACCCTCAGTTGCATTGTTGATGAGGGTTTGTGTCTCATTGCCCATGTTGTTAAGCGTTGCCATAACATCATTAACCGCTTGTTTGAACACATCGTAATCGTTTTTATAGTCGGTCGTAATCGGCTGTTTGAAGTTACCCTCTGCAAGACGTACCAATGCACCGACACCGTCGTTTACAACCGCCGCGTTGATAACCGCCAACATCTCGTTAACACCGCCTACAATCGCTTTCCAATCTCCGCTAAATTTATCGGCATCCGCTTTTGCGCTGAGTTTTCCGTCTTTTGCCGACTCGACTAGAGCGTTCAACTGAGCCTGCATATCTTTGATCGTGTCCGCCATCCGTTTCATCGAGACATTAAGGCTTGTCGTATCGCCGTTGGCAATAATGATAGATACTCCCGTGTTCCCCGCCGCGATCTGATTCGCGATTTCGGCAACTTCACCCGGTTCCGCACCCAGAGAGTTTTTGAGATTACGGGTAATGAGAAACGCTACAACAATACCGATCAAAATAGCGATAATGATGATGGTAATAACCATACTCTGTGCATTAGCGTAAATAACGTCACCCTCGGCACTGGCATCTTGTCCACCTTTGACGTTTAGATCGACCAGTTTCAAACATACGGCAGAGTACTCGTTAAAGAGCGGCTCTCCTTCATTCAAAATAACCATCGCCTCTTCGGTCTTGTTTTGTCGTGAAACCGCCATCAGCCGCTCATGGATACCCATGTATTTATCGAAAAGTTTGGAAAATTCATCGTACAGTGCTTGCTCTTCGGGGGAAGAGATCATCTTTTCATAGGCTGCGCGGTCTTTAGCTAATTCCTCTAACACCGCCTTCATATCCCCTTCCACTTCCCTCATTGCTTCGGGAGTTTGAGTCAAGATATGATTTACCTCGGTGATACGGAAATCAGACGTATCGGTGTTAATCTCTTCGGTCATTTGGATCGAGGGCATCCAGTTTACCGCCATAATGGTCGATTGTTCATTTACGACCCCCATACGCTGTAACGCAAACATCCCCGACGCCAATAACAGCATCAGGATTAGCCCGAATCCTACACCTAGTTGCACCGCAACTTTCATATTTTTAAACATTGTTTATCTCCTTGATAGTATTTAATTTTATATGCGTCCTGCATAACCTAATAATCGAATCCCTTCCCTTTTTTAGGCACTCTTCATTTCATCCGCGCCCCCCTTGAAGCTTAGGATGTAGCTCACCAGCATCGGAACGTCGAGGATGAGGGCGACTTTGCCGCTCCCCAGAATTGTCGAGCCGCTGATACCGTGAAGATCCGCGAAGATTTTCCCGAGCGGTTTGATAACCGTCTGGAACTCCCCGAACAGCTCATCCACGATAAAGCCATAACGTCTTCCTGCATAATGGACGACGACGATGTTGGCACGTGCGTTAGCGGTTTTCTCCTCATCGAACAAATCGCCGACATTGAGGAGGGGGAGGATCGTCCCTCGTAGGTTGATGTAGTTGTTCCCGTGCATCTCCTCACGCTCACGATCAGAGAGCTCGATACACTCGACGACCATGTCGAGAGGGATAACATAGAACGTCTGGCCCACTTTGACCAAAAAGCCGTCGATAATCGCGAGGGTGAGTGGGAGACGGATAATAAAACTCGTCCCCTCACCGAGTCGGCTTTTGATCTCGATGTTTCCGCGAAGCGCTTCGATGTTTCGTTTCACCACGTCCATTCCGACACCGCGACCCGAGAGGTCGGTGACGGCAGGTGCGGTCGAGAATCCCGGTTCTAAGATGAGTTTGTAAATCTCCTGCTGGCTTAGGTGAGTCCCCTCTTCGATGAGCCCTTTCTCTATCGCTTTGCGATAAAGCATCTCTTCATCGAGACCCTTACCATCATCGGTAATCTCGATCACCACCGTCCCCGCATCGTGGTAGGCGTTTAGGGTCAATGTCCCTTTCGGATTTTTAGCACCGCGATTCTCTGGCATTTCGATCCCGTGGTCGATCGCGTTGCGGATGATGTGGACGAGGGGATCGGTGATTTTTTCCGTCACCGTTTTATCGAGTTCCGTTTCCCCCCCTTTGATCACCAGTTCGATATCTTTGCCCAGTTTTTTGGAGAGGTCCATAACGATCCGTTTGAAACGGTTAAAGGTCTCGCCGATTTGAACCATCCGAATCTGCATCGCGCTCTCGCGGACATCTTCGAGCATCCGTGAGACGATAGAGACCGACTCGATCAATTCGCCGTTTTTCAGATCAATCGACTGCTGAACGACGTTCGCGTTGGCGATCACCATCTCCCCGATTTGGTTGATGAGCTGATCGATTTTTTCGGCATCGACGCGGATCGTGTAGGCGTTTTGTGCCTGTACTGCCGTATTGGCGGCTTGTGCGGTGATTTTCTTCGGTTCCCCTTTGACCACCGATGCGGTAACGACTTCGGCTTTTACTTCCGCTACCTCTTCGCGCAGGTCAATCGTACAATCCTCACGGATAAACTCGAACACGTCGAGGATATCTTCATGACTTAGCCCCGTCGTAAAACGGAGATTAAAGGCGACGTAGCACGATGTCGGCTCCAACTCCTCGATGAGGGGAACGGATGATGTATCGACATGCGATACGAACGCACTGGAGTTTTTACGCAAATGGGCTAAAAAGCTCGCCGGTTCAAACCCTTGCTCCATCACTTCTCGTGAAAAGGTCAGTTTCATCGTCCAGTTTTTATCCCTACATACTTCGGCGGGAGCAGTAGTCGATTCTCCTGTGCCGTGATGGTGCATCTCTTCGCCCAATGTCGCGCACAACGCTTCGCCGAGGCGTGTCGTCGTGTCGGTAAGTTCCTGCGTCGGGGCTTGCTCATTGTTTGTCGCGACGGCAAACTCGACGAGGTTTTGCATATGGTCTTTACACTCCAACAGCAACTCACTCAGCTCATCGGTCATTTCGATTTTGGCGTTGCGTACCTGATCGAGGAGGTTTTCGGCGATGTGGGTAAACCCGACGACGAAGTCGAGTTTGTACATCCCCGCCGCCCCTTTGATCGTGTGGGCGGCTCGGAAGACGGCGTTGATCATCTCATCGTCCATCCCGTTTTCGCGGATACTCATGAGCGACGTCTCCATCGCTTCGAGAAGCTCTAGTGACTCCTCACGGAACTCTTTGGCGATATCGCTAAAATTCATGCCCGTCATTGTGCACCCTTCGTTAAACCGTCTAAATCGTATCCGAAAAGGGTCGTGAAATTCTCAACCGAGCCGCCGATTCCTTCTACCACATACTCTTTATCCGAGTGTTTGCATTTTTTTTCAAGTGAGACAAGGAGCTGAAACCCCGCCGTGTCGATTTTGTCTGTGATACTTAAATCTACGAATACCGACTTTGCATCAGGGAGTGATCCTCTGAGTGCTTTGACCGCTTCCTCGACCTGATAAATCGTGAGTTCGCCTGATGGGTTAAAACGTAAGATAGAACCGTCCATGGTTACCATACTTTTCCCCTATCCTAACAGTTTGGAGACGGCGCCGAGAAGCTTGACCTTGTCAAACGGTTTGACCATCCACGCTTTGACCCCTGCCGCTTTTCCCGCATCCATCTCGCTCTGACCCGTGACGGTGGTGAGCATGATGATCGGGACGAAGCGGTATTGAGCCTCCTCTTTAATCAGCTTGGCAAATGTCAAACCGTCCATTACGGGCATGTTGACATCACAGATGATGAGATCAACGGCGGTTGCCTTCGCCTTATCGAGAGCTACCTGACCGTTTTCCGCTTCGATGACGGTGTATCCCGTCTCTTTTAAGATAGTGCTAACCGTCATCCTCATAACGGTTGAATCATCAACAATGAGCAATGTTTTTGACATACCTTTTCCCCTTTTATTACATTTATTGATTTTCGGATTTGACATAATACTTTTTTACCAGACTCAGAACGGTCTCATATAATAGGGCTAAATGTGACTAATATATGACTCGTCTAATGTTAAAGTGGCATTTAAATATTATGGTGCCGTGAGCGAAAACGTGTAGTTTAAAGTTTTAAATGATGTGATTAATGTTAATATTAAATAAGTTTGAGGAATAATGAATACCAAAAAATTTCGCCGTGTGAGAGCGAGCAAAAAGGTCATACCGATGATAGGTAACATGTTGATACTAAAAGAAAAAAGCGTTCTCTTTGCTGAAGACGATACGATCACACGAACTCAAATGAGCGAAATTCTGGAGATGCTTTTCGGGAAAGTATATGTGGCGTCAGATGGGGAGGAGGCTTTTAATATCTTCGAAGATGAGTCTCCGGATCTTGTCATCACCGATATCAAAATGCCCAAACAAGACGGACTCCATCTTATTAAGAGAATCCGGCAAAACAATTACAGTGTTCCGATCATACTCCTTACCAGTTTTGCCGAGCAAGAGCTCCTCATGCATGCTGCGAACCTCTCGATTGACGGCTATCTCGTCAAACCGGTAGAACTCGAAAAACTGACGAGCAGTGTTTGTTTAGCGATCCAGCGTACCCATAAAACGGACGGATTGATTATTTTGGGAAAAAATCTCTATTATAACTCTGCGACCAGAGAGCTCTATTTCAAAGGATCCGTTGTCGCGCTGGGGGTTAAAGAGCAAGAGCTCCTTCTGCTGCTGATCAACAACCGTCATAAAACGGTGACCAAAGATGAGATAGGAAAAGCCCTCTGGCCGCTCGATCCGATCTGTGAATCGGCGATCAAAAATATCGTTCTGCGGCTACGAAAAAAGCTAGGGATCGACATCATCATCTCCGTACGTGGGATAGGGTATCGACTCGATACCCGCGAATTAGCACGATAAAAGATGTTTCCTTTTATCCTGTTGGTCATTATTTCTGCTTCGGCGGTAGTGCTTCTCTATCAGAACAGAGCGTTAAAAATAGAGCGAGACCGGATCAAAAAAGAGAGTACAGAAGAGGCTAAAATCCTCTTTCTAAAATCCCGCTACGCCTCGATGGGGGAGACGGTCGGAAATATCGCCCATCAGTGGAAACAGCCCCTCAACGCCATCGGTGCTATCCAAAATTCCATCAAAGCCGCCCTCATTTTCCAAGGGGATATCTCCAAAGATAAACTTTTATATTCGGTCGAAACCAGTTTTAAGCTCCTCCGACATTTGGCCGAGACGATCGATACGTTTTACAGTTTTTTATCACAGCGAAGTAATGAAACTATGAGTTTTACCGTTGCCGAAGAGCTGGATAAAGTGCGTAAAATCACCGAATATTCGTTTGAGAACAGCAATATCACCCTCAATTTTGATTTAGAGATCAATCCGACGATTCAGGGAAATGCCAACGAGTTCACCCATGCGATGCTCAACCTGATCCTTAACGCCAAAGATGCGTTTGATAACGCTTCGACCGAAACGCCCCACATCACCGTTCATGTCCGTGAGAAAAATCATACCTGTATTATCACGGTCGCCGATAATGCTGGAGGTATCCGCCTAAAACCGATTGATTTGGTTTTTGATCTGCACATCACGACCAAAGAATCGGGTTCGGGTCTGGGGCTTTTTATGACCAAAAATATTATAGAAAACCGCTTCGGAGGAAAGATTTCTGTCAAAAATCTCAAAGGGGGAGCCTGTTTTACCATCGAATTACCCTACAGCGAATATGGTGAACATTACGCCGATATGCTCACCTCAGATGATAAGTTCACTCTCAATCGAATCAATCAACTCTCCCGCAAAATCATCGAACTCGAAGAGGTCGAAAAAACCCTCAAAAAATGGGCCGATATTTTTCAGAAGGCACATTGGGGTATCGCGATTCACGTCGGGACTAACAACCATTTTGATTCAACAAATGAAGCCTTTAATACTCTGTATGGTTACACCCATGAGGAATTGAAAGATATTAGTGTTCCTGATCTGTTTCCCCCTGAGACACTCTCTGTTCTATCAGACGTACAACAAAGAGCATTTGAAAACGGGTATGTAGCGTTTGAAACGATCAATAAACGGCGCGACGGCTCCACATTTCCCGTATCGGTCGAGCTGATCGTTGCAAAAGACGATGAGGGCGAAATTTTGTATCACATGGCCAATGTTTGGGATTTAACCGAGAAAAAAGCCTCAGAAGAGCGGCTGTTGCTCAAAAAATTTGCCCTTGATCATATCAATGATGCCGTATTTATGGTGGATGAAAATGCCATTTTCCATTATGCTAATGAGGGGGCATGTAAGGCGTTGGGATATGCCCGCGAAGAGTTTGAACAGATGAATGTCGGCGATGTCGATCCCGACTGGCCGAGTGAGCGATGGGAAGAGCACTGGGAAGCGCTCAAAAAAGCGGGTTCCATGACGATGGAACTGCGCCACCGACGCAAAGACGGCTCCATCTTCCCCGTCGAGGTGAGCGCCAACTACATCGAGTTCAACGGCAAACACTACAATATGGCGATAGCACGGGATATCACCGAGCGCAAAGAGGCGCAAAAAGATCTTCTTTTAATCAATAAGGCACTCAATAATACGAATGATGCGGTCTATATTACGATACTAGGTGCTATTATTCAGGTTAACGACGGTGCGTGCAAAATGCTGGGATACAGCCGCGAAGAGTTTCTATCTATGACTCTTTTTGATATTGATAAAGATGTGACATCTGAAGATATGGAAGCCATAGGTCTAGCCATAACAACTCATGGCAGTTTCCGTTTTGAGCGAAAGCACTACACAAAAGATGGTCGTGTGCTCGATGTTGAGATCGTCACGAATTTTTTTGAGCATGAGGGGATTACCTACTCATTTTCTGCCGTCAGAGACATCACCGAGCAGAAAAAGGCGCGCGAAGAGCTCCTCCTCAAAGAGTTTGCCCTCGATACTATCAACGAAGCGGTCTACCTCATTGACGAGAACTCGATGTTCCACTACGTCAATGAGGGGGCGTGTGAGGCACTGGGGTACACGAGAGACGAGCTTCTCTCCATGGGGGTTATCCATATCGATCCGAACGCTACAGGTGAGTGGTGGAGGAACCATTGGGTTGCGCTAAAAGAGGAGAAAAATTTTCTCGTAGAAACGGCTCATCGTCGTAAAGACGGAACACTATTCCCGATAGAGGTGAGTATCAACTATTTCGAGTACAACGGTGTTGGCTACAACCTTGCTGTCGTTCGTGATATCACGGAGCGACTTGCGCTGGAAGAACAAAAAGAGCATGAACGGAGGGAACGAGAACTTCGTGCATTGGCGGATTCGTCACCGGGGATGATGGGAATTTTCTATATGCGACCGGATCATTCGATCTGTATGCCGTATGTTTCCCCTAATCTTATAGATATTTTTGGATTACAGCCGCACGATGTTAGAGAAGATGCTTCGATGCTTATGGCGTTGACCCATCCCGATGATTCGCAACGGGTCTACGACTCCATTGCCGAATCGGCTAAGAATATGAGTGTTTGGCGTGAACAGTACCGTATTATTCACCCCACCAAGGGGGAGCGATGGATGGAGAGCAATACGATGCCTCAACCGCATCCTGATGGTGGTACTGTGTGGTACGGATACGTCCATGATATCACCGAACGTAAGCACGTTGAGAATACGGTAAGGTTGCTTCAACACTCTTTGGAGTTTTCTTTGGAGTCGCTGTTTATTATGGATGCGGATACAAAAGAGCTCAAATTTATACAAGTCAATGATGCAGCCTGTAAAACGCTTGGATACTCAAAAGAGGAGCTGCTCGGGGGGATGGGGGTCGTAGACATAGACCCAGACCACAATATTGACGCCCTACAAACCCATGTAGAAGCGTTAAAAAAGGTGCGAAGTTTTACTTTTGAAACAAAGCATAAAGGTAAAAACGGACGCATTTATCCTGTCGAGATACGATCCAGTTATTTCGAATACGAAGACAAAAAATATATTTTGTCACTCAGTATAGACATCACTGAACGTAAAGCGATGGAAGAGCAGTTGATTGAACAAAATCAGTTCCTTGATTCACTCCTGAACGCCATACCCGTACCCGTCTTTTACAAGGACAAAGATACCCGATACAAAGGGTTTAACAAAGCCTTCGAAGAGTTTTACGGCAAGAAGAAAGAGGAGATGATCGGAAAAGGGGTATATGATCTCTTCCCACGCGAGCAAGCGCAGATGTTTTTTGATGCCGACGCGGAGCTATTTCGCCATGGCGGTATCCAAATATACGAGGCAACATTGCGCGATATTTGGGGAGTCGATCATGCGGTGATATTTCATAAAGCGGTTTACTCCGACAAGGGAGGGAACGTTATCGGTCAAATCGGCACCATTTTGGACATCACCGAGCGCAAAGAACTTGAAGTTAGTTTAGAAAAAGAGCGTAAATTTCTAAATGATGCACAGCGGGTCGCCCATACCGGCAGTTGGCATCTGGATATAAAACAGGGTCTTCTCACATGGTCGGATGAAACCTACCGAATCTTTGAACTGGAGAAAGAAGATGTTGATGATCTCCATACAACATTTTATGAGATGGTTCACCCTGATGATCGAGAGATGGTCAGTGCGCCGTATGCAGAAACCCTAAAATCAAGGCTTCCATACGAGATAGAACACCGAATTGTGATGAGTGATGGTAGAATCAAATATGTCATTGAACGATGCGAACATCTATACGACGACGATGGAACACCTCTGTACTCTATAGGAACCGTTCAAGAGATCACAGAGCGTAAACTGATGGAAGCATCGCTCCAAGAAGCCAATGAGCGCTACATCCAAATCCTTGATAACAGTACCGATGTCATTTATCTGATTGAAGTGACTGCTGATGGGCACTTTGTCTATGTGGACGTCAATGCCGCCTATGAAGAGGTGACGGGGATATCGCGTGAGGTCGTCATCGGATTGGACGTAAATGATATCGAAGATGAGACGTTCCGTACTATATTGCATGATAAATTTATGACCTGCCTCAAGGCAGGGAAAAAAACTGATTATACCGCCGACTACCCTTTTCCTGCCGGAATCCGCACGTTTCACTCGATTCTTTTACCGATACGAGATGAGAGTGGGCGGATCGTCCGTATCGTCGGTGCTGCCAGAGATATTACCGAATACAAAATAATGGAAAACGATCTGCGCACAGCCCTCGAATTTAACGAGGGGATCATCAGCGCTATCCCAGATCTACTGTTCGAGATTGCACCGGATAGCACCTATATAGGGGTATGGGCGCAGGATGAAACCCTGCTTGCAACTCAAAAAGAGCTTATTTTGGGCAAAAAATTCCGAGACATTCTCCCCCAAGATGCCGTTGAAGCATCATTTGCGGCGATGAGAGAGGTGGATGAAAAAGGATTTTCGATCGGTAAAACGTTTAGTCTCGATCTACCTAATGGTAGACATTGGTTCGAGCTCTCTCTTTCCAAAAAACAAACAACTGGAAATTACATCGCTCTCTCTCGTGATATCACAGAGCGAAAAGTTGCCGAAAAGGCGATTCTCGAACTGAATACGACGCTGGAACAAAAAGTCAAAGAGCGAACGCTACAACTTCAAGAAGCGATCACAACGCTGCAATGTGAGATCACAGAGAGGGAGAATATCGAAAAAACTCTCAGAGCGAGTGAAGAGACATTCCGTGCCATCGTCGAAAACTCCCCTGACGTTATCAGCCGTTATGATCTGCAAATGCGACGCACCTACATCAATCCATTGATGCAATATTTACTCGACAAACCGCTGGATGAAGTGCTTGGAAAAACCCCACGCGAATTTTCTCCGCTTTCGGATGTCGATGTTTTCGAACAACTTTTCGATACCGTCGTGCAAGGTAAGAGCGAACTCGAATACGAGGGAGCATTTACGGCACCATGGGGAGAGAGACGTTTGGGAAATCAGCGGATTATTCCTGAATTCGATGAAGATCGAAACGTTATCAGCGTGATGGTGATCGGTCGGGATATGACGGAACGTGCAGAAGCTGAAAAACGGCTCAAAATGATTGAAATGGCAATCAACAGCTCTGCTGAAGCGGTTTACATCAACGATAAAGAGCTCTCCATCATCTATGTAAATGATGAAGCGTGTCGAATGCTCGGATACACACGTGATGAATTATTGAGTATGAAAATTTTAGAGATTGATGCCAAATATACCCTCGAAGAGATCGATGAGATCATAGAAACAAAAATTAGAGAAGGGAAAGTGATTTTTGAGACACAGCATCGCAAAAAAGACGGTTCCGTGATCGATGTCGAAGTCGCAGGGAGTTTCTTTATCCATGACGAGGATACGATTTTGATTTCACTGGTGAAAGAGATATAGCCTGTATAACGTGGTACAATACAAATTAAGTCATGGATAAAGTAGGATGGTATGGTTACTAAAGAGTTGATTCTTGATTTTTTTGCTAATCACAAAGACGAGCTAAGAGAAAAATACTCTCTCGTTAAAGTTGGACTTTTTGGCAGCTATGCCAAAGGTGCGGCAACACCTGAAAGTGATATTGATATTTACGCCGAATTTGAAGATAAAAAGTTCAGAAATATTGCCGGAGCTTGGAATTATTTCGAAGAAGCTTTCGGAACAAAAATAGATCTCTTGTATCCCCATAAAAATATGCGACCATCTTTAAAGCAAAATATAGAACGTGAAGTAATTTATGGATAAGAAAAATACCAATGAATTGCTTCAATACATTTTACAAAGTATTGAACTAGTACAAAAACGTTTTTTAGCCATCGGACAAAGCTTGATTCAATCTCAATGCGTCTTCAAAGTATCGGTGAAGCACTCAAAAATATTTATAAGACAGATCCACAGGTATTGGAAGATATCGCTCCAAAAAGTTATTGGAGTGACATTATCAAATTCCGAGAAGTTATATCCCATCACTATATCGATATTAATTCGGAAATTGTATTTGAAATTTGTCATGACGAATTGAGTGATTTAAAAGAAAAGATCATTATAGCGTTAGATGCTCAAGGGAGTTGAATTACACTTACACGAGGTCATTCAACTAGCATTTTTCTCTCACTCCTTCTCCGTATAGCTTACCTCTTCAGCGAAAATGTGTTTCATTTACCCCCCCTCAGTTCAAATTCGACTCCCCGTTTCCTTACATTGCGATACACCTTTTTCTAGCACATATCGGTCTCGAATGGGGTGTTTAATCGTGACTGACGTGTGACTGAATTGTTGTTAAAATTTGACATAAAGTTTAGTATGAGGAATGGTTGACATGGAACACGAGATAAACTTCGATCCGCAGAAGATGTCGAGCCTCCTCCTCTCCGGTATGTTAAAAAAACTCGATCTCCGAGAACGTGAGTTCCACTCTCTGGCGGAAAACACCCCCGACAATATCGCTAGATGGGATGTTGAAGGACGATATCTCTACATCAATACCGTACATAAACGCACATTGGGCAAATCGGCTTCTGAGGTGATCGGAACGTTTATCCCAGACTCACATGATGTGGTTAAAGCCGCCATTTTACAGGTAGCCGCAACCGGAGAAAAGATAATCGTAGCACAATCGGTTCCGGCAGAAGAGGGGGGGATAGAATACCATGAAGTGAGCATCGTCCCTGAGCGAGACGCGTCAGGGAAAATTATCAGTATTCTGGGGATCGGTCGAGATGTCACTGAGCGAAAACGGATGGAAGCTGAACTCAGAAAAGAAAAAGATTTTCAGGAAACGCTTCTTTTAAGTATAGCGGAAGCAGGTCTTGGGGTACACGTTATCGAGGACGGTAAATATATCTACACCAACGACATACAAAAAGCCAAAAAATACGGCTATGATGAAACGATCATGGAGGTCAAACCTAACTTTTTAGAGACGATTCACCCCGACGATAGAGCCAAAGCAGCCGATATGTACACACGCCGCCTGAGAGGTGAAGATGTCCCAATCACCTATGAGCTTGGTGTTATGCAAACGGACGGTGAGAGAAGAGAACACAGCGTATCGATAGTGGTAGTCCCCAATACCGATCCTCTCCAAACTATAATACTAACGCATGACATCACTGAGCGTAAACGTGCCGAAGAAGAGCTTCATTCGAAATCATAAGGAGAATCTTTCTCCATAAAATAGAGTTGACAATAAAGATCATTCTGTATAAAATATACTTTATACAAAAATACACTTTACTCTAAAATGTATTTTACAAAGAGGTTTTTTATGAATCATCTCCCCATACTCCAAAAAATATCGGCACAGATACTTAGCCATAGTGTCCCAACGTATCGCCGATCACTTTATGAAACAATCGATTTTAAAAGTAAGCTGATCGGGATTAAAGGGCCGCGTGGGGCGGGAAAGAGCACCATGCTTCGCCAATACGCAAAATCATGCGGTATAGAACCCTCAAAAATCCTCTTTATTAACTGCGATCATCCGATGATGGCGGAAACGAGTCTGTATGATGTCGCCGAAGCCTTTTATGCACGAGGGGGAAAATTGCTCATCATCGATGAGATTCATAAATCGGATAACTTCTCAGTTCAACTCAAATCAATGTATGATGTATTCGATTTACAGGTTCTTTTTTCAGGCTCATCGGCGTTGCGTCTGGAACATGCGCAAGGCGATCTCTCCCGCAGGGCAGTGCTACACTATCTGGGGATGTTGTCGCTGCGTGAATTTATCGAAATCGAAACGGGGGAAACATTGCCGCCCTATAGCCTCTCAGAAATATGTGAACACCATTATGATATCGCGGTAAACCTTATGAGCCGTATCCGTCCTCTGGAGCAGTTTACGAACTATCTCGACCATGGATGCTACCCGTTTTACCAAGAGTCACTTCAAGATTATCCTCAAAAACTGCTTGAGGTGATTTCTCTTACCGTCGATGTCGATCTGTGCGGAATTTATAACATCGACCCCTCGAAGCTCGACAAGCTCAAAAAAGTGATGTATATGCTCTGTACCACATCGCCCTATGAACTTAATATCTCGAAACTCAGTAGTGCGGTCGGAACCTCATGGCCGACCCTCTCAAAATATCTGGAACGGATGGATGCGGGGAGTCTGATCCACATCGTACGGGGAGGAAGCGGAATGCGCGCCGTCAACAAACCGGACAAACTCTTACTCGATAATCCTAATATGTTCAATGTTTTATGTGCACAGTGTGATGTCGGCTCGGTGCGTGAAAGCTTTTTTGTCTCACAACTTTCGTATAAACATCAAGTTCATTATCATAATAAGGGGGATTTCATTATTGATGATCAATGGGTCTTTGAGATCGGAGGGAGTTCAAAAACCTCTTCACAACTCGAAGGGAACCCAAACGGTTATATAGCCGCTGACGACATCGAAATCGGTGATGGCAAGAAAATCCCTCTTTGGCTCTTTGGGTTTTTGTATTAACAATCGGTGCATCCCACTTCTTCGCCGATAAGGCTCTCTATCTCTCTTTTGCATATTTCTAATGTTGTGTTGTTTTGGTGTCGGGTACACATTTCGATTTTTTGCAACTCTTTGATTGTGTGAAACAACTGATTAAATGCACCACAAACGTGATCCTCTTCGTTTTCATCATCCATAACAGACTCCAACCTTTTTATCTAATCAATACATAACAGAAAAGAATAGTTTACATCTCATTCAGTCACAGAGCAGTGTCTAATTAAGCCACTATACGTGACTGTTGTATGACCGAATTGTTGTTAAAATTTGAAATTTAGTTTAGTATGAGGAGTGGTTTGCATGGTCGAGGTAATTATAATTTATTCAAATATAGGTTCTGTATGTCTGTGATGGAACCGCATACCGAAAAATTAAAATACATTTTCGATAATGCACGCGTCGGTATCGCAATCTGTAATGCCGAAGATAATACGCTTGAGATGGTTAATCCTGCATTTGCCGACATCCATGGCTACAAACCGCATGAACTCATCGGCTTATCTCCCGGTGATGTATTTGCCCCTGAATGTATGTTGCGGCTATCCGAATACGAAAGTGCTTCTGCATGCGCGATTGATGATGTCGCTTTTGAAACTACGCACATAAAAAAAGACGGCTCTATTGTCCCCGTTTCTGTTCATATCACCGTCATCAAAGGTGAAAACGGGGTTATTAAACAGCGTATCGCCAATGTCATAGATATCAGTGATCGTAAAAAAACGGAATCGAAATTATATGCTGCCAGTGAACGATTCAGTCAAATTTACGATAACAGTATCGATGTCATCTACCTAATCGGAGTGACCCCTGGTGGGCGTTTTATCCATCTCGATATCAATCCTGCCTATACAGAAGCCTCCGGTATGTCGAGAGATACAATCGTTGGGCGGTATGTCGATGAGTTCGAAAATGAAACGTTTCGTACTATTCTCCTCGATAAGTACAACTCCTGCCTTAAAGCGAGGGTAAAAACCGACTATATTAACGACTATCCTTTCCTTAGCGGAATCAAAACCTTTCACTCCGTTCTTACGCCGCTGTTCGATGAAACCGGCAGAATCTATCAAATCGTCGGGATTGCCCGCGATATCACAGAGCAAAAACGGATGGAAATCGCTTTAGAAGCACGAGAAAACGAATTTCGCTCTTTGGCTGAAAATTTACCCGACAATATCGCTAGGTGGGATACAGAGGGGCGCTACCTCTACATCAACCCTGTCCATGAACGGACATTGGGCAAGTCAGCTTCGGAGGTGATCGGAACGTTTATCCCCGAAGCTCACGAAGCGGTTAAAACTGCCGTCGCACAGGTAGCTGTAAGCGGAGAAAAGAGAACCGTCGCACAAACGGCTACATTAAAAGACGGGAGTATGGTATACCATGAAGTGAGCATCGCCCCTGAGCGAGACACCTCGGGAAAAATTATCAGCATATTGGGGATAGGTCGTGATATCACCGAGCGAAAACAGATGGAAACTGCATTAAAAGCACGAGAATTAGAGTTTCGATCTTTAGCGGAAAATTCCCCAAATATCATCATGCGTTACGATTTGGACTGTCGACGGCTATACGTCAATCCGGCTTTTTCTAAAGATACAGGGATACCGCTCGAACTGGCCATACATGCCAAACCCGACACGCAATGGGATAGCTATATGAATATGGTGACAATGAGTGCATCGGAGTATCAGAAGAAGATACAAGCAGTCATGCGCAGCGGTGAAAGCGCTAATTTTTTGACAGAGTTATTTAGGCACATAGACGGAGGGTATAAAGCGCACGATGTCCATATCATCGCCGAACGCGATAGCAACGGAAAGATCATAGGGGCACTGGTAATCGGACACGATATAACCGAACAAAAGCGGATACAAGAAGAGCTTGCGACGAAAGAGCGGGATTTCCGTACGATAGCGGAGCATACCCGCGATACGATCGCCCGCTATGACGCTCAATGTATCCGTACCTATGCCAATGGGGCGTTTATCAGACTCGCAGGAAAATCAGCCGAAGAACTATTGGGCAAAAAACCGACCGACTATTACTGCACCCCTCAAAGTATGCGTTACGAAGAGGCGCTATTGCGCGTATTCAAAAGCGGCAGAGAGGAAGAATTCGAATACACATGGCCGGATGCAACGGGGAGTATGCTCACCAGTTTGATACACATCGTCCCCGAAAAAGACGTGTACGGGAAAGTTCAAACCGTTCTGGCGACGGGACGTAGTATTACGAAGCTCAAAGAGATAGAAGCGCAGTTGATAGAGCAAAATCGCTTCCTCGAATCGCTATTAAACGCCATTCCTGTTCCGATCTTTTTGAAGGACAAAGAGACTCGATACAAAGGGTTTAACAAAGCCTTCGAAGAGTTTTACGGCAAAAATAAAGAGGAGCTGATCGGAAAAGGGGTTTTTGATCTCTTTTCCCATGAACAGGCACAGGTATATTTCGACGCGGATGCGGAACTGTATCGCCATGGCGGCACCCAGATATATGAAGCCCAGTTGAAGGATGCACGGGGGGTAGATCATACGGTAATGTTTCACAAAGCACTCTACTTTGACGAAGCCGGGGTAGCGATGGGTCAAATCGGCACCGTTTTAGACATCACCGAGCGAAAACAGCAAGAGCTACAGCTGCTTCAAAAAGAGGAAGAATTCCGTACCCTCGTCGAAAATATGCCGGATAATATCATCCGCTACAATAGATCATGTCAAGCTATCTATGTAAGCCAAGGTATGAAACGAATCTATGGAGATGACGCTGAAGCTATACTAATGGGTAAAACACCTAAAGAAGCGAATAAAGATTTTTCTTGGTATGTAGAGGAGTATCAGTATACGCTTGAACATGTGCTTGACACAGGAGAGGCAAAGGAGACTATTCTTGCAATCCCTTCACCGACTGGAGAGATGCTGCACGCTCAAATCCGTTTCGTTGCCGAAAGGAATCAAGCGGGTGAAATATACAGTGTATTAGCAATAGGCAGTGATATCACGGAACGCAAACGTGCCGAAGAAGCTCTCAAATCACAATCCGTTCTTCTCCAATCAGTCTTGGAAAGTTCACCAGATGTTACTATTTTTGCGTTGGATAGAGAGTATAACTATCTCTCTTTCAATCAAAATCACAGTAAAGTCATCTACCACATATGGGGACACAAGATAGCCGTCGGGATGAATATGCTCGATGCCATAACATGCAAGGATGATAAGCAAAAAGCAAAAAAACTCTTCGATAAAGCATTAGCCGGAGAGTGCTTCGTTGATGAGACCGAGTACGGCGATGAGACTCTCTCCCGTAGCTACTGGCAGACCTACTATGCCCCTATGGTTGGCAATAATGGCGAGATCATAGGGTTGACATGCTTCAATCTTAACATCACCGATAAAAGAGAACAAGAACTACAGCTCCATAAACTCAAAGCGAAACTCTCCGCCGTCATCTCTACCATCCCTGATCTGATATGGGTCAAAGATGCAGAGGGTGTTTATATGATGTGCAACCCTTCATTTGAGAACTTTTTCGGAGCGGAGTGCGGTGAGATCATCGGTAAAACCGATTATGATTTTATCTCCCATGAGCAAGCCGATTTTTTCCGCCAAAAAGACCGTGAAGCGCTGGAAACAGGGAAAATGTGCATCAACGAAGAGGAGATCGTTTTTGCTAAAAATGGGGAGCGAGCACTGCTAGAAACCCGAAAAATACCTGTCTATAACGGAGAAGAGTTTATGGGGGTGCTGGGGATCGGACGGGATATTACCGAGCGTAAAAAAATGGAATTAGAGATCGCACAACAAAAAGATTTCCAAAATACGCTGTTAGTCGGTATTGCCGAAGCCGGTCTCGGGGTACACGTGATCGAAGAGGGACGATACATCTATACGAACGATCTACAAAAAGCACAAAAATACGGCTATAACGAAACGATTTTTGACGTTAAACCTAATTTTATGGAGACCATTCATCCCGATGATAGAGCCAAAGCATTGGATATGTACGCGCGTCGCTTGAGAGGGGAAGATGTTCCGAGTACGTACGAACTAGGAGTAGTGCAAACAGACGGTGTACGGAGAGAACACAGTGTTTCAGTGATTGTCATCCCCAATACCGATCCTATCCAAACCATTGTCGTAACGCAGGATATTACTGAGCGTAAAGTGATGGAGGAGATGATGACCCAAAAAGAGTCGCGTCTCAAAGAGGCGCAGAAGATAGCCAAAGTGGGAAGCTGGGAACTCGAATTTCCGGGATTAAACCTCTCATGGTCGGATGAAATTTATCGTATATTTGAAATTGATCCAAAGCAGTTTCAACCCTCGTATGATCATTTTCTAGACGCTATTCACCCTGAAGATCGTGTCCGTATCGATACTCTATTTGCAGAATCGCTGAAATATAAAACTCCATATGACATCGTGCATCGTTTGCTGATGGTTGACGGACGGATAAAATACGTTCATGAGCGGGGCGAAACACTCTTTGATGAAGAGGGGAGTCCGATCCGAAGCATCGGAACGGTTCAAGACATCACCGAACAAAAAATGATCGAGAAAAAAATGGAGCACATGGCACACCACGATGCCCTTACAGGTTTGCCGAATCGTACTCTTGCCAAAGAACGAGCCGAACAGGTCATGACCCATGCAAAACGCTCAAAGTCTCAAGCGGCGTTCCTCTTTATCGATCTTGACGGCTTCAAAGCCATCAATGATTCTCTCGGACACTCTGCAGGGGACACGATGCTTAAAACCATAGCAGCCCGTCTCAAAGAGTGCGTCAGGGAGAGCGATATCATCAGCCGTCAAGGGGGAGACGAATTTTTGTTGATTCTCTCGGATATCAAAGACGAAAACGTTATCGCTTCGACAACACAAAAGATTCTCTCCGCATTGGAAAAATCGTTCGAGATAAACGATCATATTCTTTCGATATCAGGCTCTATCGGGATATCCCTCTATCCTGATCACGGTGATAACTTTGAACTCCTCCTAAAAAGTGCCGATACCGCGATGTACAAAGCCAAAGAGACCGGTAAAAACGGATACTACTTTTATACCCATCAAATGACCCACAACATAATCGGACAATTTAAGATCCAAAATGATCTCAAAATGGCACTGGAAAATAATGAATTCATCCTCTTTTATCAACCGCAGATCGATTTGGCGACTAACCGCATTACTGGGGTTGAAGCGCTGATTCGATGGTTCCATCCACAGATGGGGATGATACCGCCGATGAGTTTTATCCCCATCGCCGAGAGCAGCGGGTTGATCGTCTCGATCGGACAATGGGTCATCGAAGAAGCATGTCGCCAAGCCGCTATTTGGCACAGTATGGGAATAACTATCAGTGTTGCTGTCAATATCTCGGCAATGCAGTTCAAACGGGGAAATCTCGAAGAGATTGTTAAAAATGCCCTTTATTCTTCTAAAATTGACCCTAAATGGCTCGAACTTGAGCTCACCGAATCAGTCATTATGCACAACACTGAGACAACGCTTGAATGTGTCCATAGCCTAAAAAGGCTCGGGGTTCAGCTCTCTTTGGATGATTTCGGTACAGGGTATTCGAGCCTCTCCTATCTCAAACGCTTCGCCGTCGATAAACTCAAAATCGATCAATCGTTTGTTCGCGACATCCTCCAAGATAGAGATGATGCGGCAATCGTCAAAACCATCATTCAAATGGCGAAAAATCTCAATCTCAAAACCATTGCCGAAGGGGTCGAAGATGCCCAAGTGCTTTCCGTGATCGATGCCTATGGGTGTGACGAAGTACAAGGGTACCATTTCGCTAAACCAATGCCAGCCGGTGAACTAGAAGAGTACCATACAAACTTTTACAAGAGTGAGGCCTGATGTCTTCCATCGAACCCCGTCCGAAGCCGCTAAAAACGATCCAAATGATCGATGAGATGCTGGAACTCCAACAGTTCGCTCTCGAACACGTCATTGAAGCGATCTTTTTTGTCAATGTTGACGCACGTATCACCTATGTCAATAACGCTGCAAGTACCTATTTAGGCTATAGTCAAGAGGAGTTGCTCTCTATGAGTATCTTCGATCTTGATACTCTATTCACCCATGATATGTGGGTTGAACATTGGCGAAATATTATGGAACACAAAAGTGCTCTTATCGAAACAGAGCACCGAAATAATGAGGGGAACATCATTCCCGTCGAAATAAAGGCGAATTATTTTGAATACAACGGTGTCGGATACAATATGGCTTTTGTCCGAAATATAACCGAGAAAAAGAATGAAGAAAAAATCATTCAGAACCATACCGAACAGCTCCAAGAGGCAACAACAAAATTATCCGCACTCTTTTCCAGTATACCGGACATGATATGGATGAAAGATCATGAGGGCAAATATCTCAGCTGCAATCCGGCATACGAAGCGTTAATAGGGGTAAAAGAGGAGGAGATAATCGGGAAAACCGACTATGATTTCTACAGTAGTGAATCAGCAGATATTTGCAAACAAAGCGATATTGATGCGATGAATGCGGGGGAAGTATGTATCAGCGAAGAGAGCGTTAGCTACCGAGATAATAGCATCGGTATTCTGGAAATCCGAAAAGCTCCTATCTACAATCCATCTGGAGTGATGATCGGAGTTTTGGGGATCGGACGCGATATCAGCGAGCGTAAATCGTTCGAGAAACAGATCGAGTTTATGGCGCATCATGATGCCCTCACAGGATTGCCGAATCGTATCCTAGCCCAAGATCGGATGGAACAGGCTATCGTCTATGCTAAACGACATAACACTCTAGCCGCCCTTATCTTTATTGATCTGGACGGATTTAAAAAGATCAATGATACACTCGGGCACTCTATTGGAGATGTAATGCTAAAAAGTGTCGCATCACGTCTCCAACATTGCATCCGAAAGTGCGATACATTGAGCCGTCAGGGTGGGGATGAATTCCTCCTAATATTACCTGAGATTGACGATCCTGAAGAGATTAAGGTTATAGCCGACAAACTGATCCAAGCGTTTGAGAAACCGTTTATGGTTCACAATCAGCTTCTATCGGTGTCGGCATCTATCGGAATAGCCCTCTATCCCTATCACGGAGACGATTTTAACAATCTTCTCAAAAACTCGGATGTTTCTATGTACAAAGCGAAAGAATCGGGTAAAAACGCCTATTTTTTCTATACAAAAAAGATGAATCGCGATATCATCGATCAATTTAAGATTGAAAACGACCTAAAAAGCGCTATTCAAAATAATGAATTCATCCTCCACTACCAGCCCCAAATCGATTTAGCCACAAATACTATCTCAGGGGTCGAAGCACTGATTCGGTGGAACCATCCGCAGCTTGGGATGATCCCACCTTTGAACTTTATCCCGATTGCCGAGGGGAGTGGACTCATTATCTCTATCGGAGGTTGGGTTATTGAAGAGGCTTGTCGTCAAGCCGCTCATTGGCACAGTATGGGAATAGCAATCAGTGTTGCGGTCAATATCTCAGCAACACAATTTAAACGGGGAAATCTCGAAACAGTCGTTAAAAATGCCCTAAAGATATCAGGGCTAAATCCAAAATTTCTCGAATTGGAACTCACAGAATCAACGATGATGCACAATCTTGAAAGTACCCTTCAAACGGTGCAATCCCTAAAAGCACTCGGTATTCAGCTCTCCATTGATGATTTTGGTACGGGATATTCATCTCTGTCGTATCTCAAACGATTCGCAGTCGATAAACTTAAAATCGATCAATCCTTCGTACGAGATATACTCCAAGACCATGAAGATGCCGTTATTGTCCAAACAATCATTCAAATGGCAAAAAATCTTAATCTCAAAAGTATCGCAGAAGGGGTAGAAAACGGAGATGTTCTATCCATTATCAAGACCTACGGATGCGATGAAGTGCAAGGGTACCATTTTGCAAAACCGATGGAAGCATCTGATTTTGAAGATTATTATTTCCATACAAATTCATTAAAAGAGAACCAATGTTAAATGAAACCTATTTAGAAATTTTCGAAAACAGTACCGATCCTGTTTCCCTTGTTGAAGTAACCGCAGAGGGTCGCTTCATCCATGTAAAGATTAATCCTGCATTCGAATCGCTGAGCGGTATTACAAAAGAAAATCTTATCGGATCGTATGTGGACGAATCACCATTTTCCCCCTATTGGGAGTTTATACGTGAAAAGTATCAGTTATGCCTCGATACAAAAACAACTATTGATTATGTTTCTGAATTTGCCCTTCCATCGGGTCAAAAATTTTTTCAATCGATCCTCTCCCCCATCCGAAATAGTGAGGGATCGGTTTACCGTATTGTCGAAGTTTCGCGCGATATCACTGAACATATCCATAATGAAAAAACTCAGAAAGAAACGGAACGGCTGGGTCATGAAAAATTGATTCGCCAAAAAGAGCAAGATTTCCGTATGCTTTCGGAAAACTCTCTGGATAATATCGTTAGGTACGATCTTGAGGGGCATATCATCTATCTTAATCCGCGTACTTTAGAAGTTTTAGGACTCTCTGAAGAGTATCTCCTTGGAAAAACGCTCACCGAAGCTATTCCCGGGAATCTTTTCAAAGAGCTCGAAAATATTTTACATCAGGTTATAGCAGATGGGGAAGCGGCCGAATATTATCAAATCCTTCCCGATGATGAGGGTGGGTCATTCCATTACCATTTGCTCATCATGCCGGATAAAGATGCTGAGGGGAACATCATCGGTGCGTTCATTATCGGACGTGATGTGACCATGCAGCGAAAACTGCAAGAAGCCCTCGCCATACGGGAGTTAGAGTTTAGAACCCTCGCGGAAAATTCGCCCGATATCATCGTCCGCTACAACAAAACACTTCACCGAATCTATGTCAATCCGGCATGGGAAAAACTCAACTGTACTCGCGCTGTCGATATTATCGGAACTCGAGTGAGCGATAAAGCGACCCTTGTCTTCGCTAGAGGAAATGAATATGAGATGCAGCTCAAAAGCGTCATCAAATCAGGTGAAAACTGTCGTATCGATCTCCAGTGGAGAGACGACGATGGACGTATCCGATTTTTAGACCAGTTTATCATTATAGAACGCAATCCCAAAGGGGATATCGTCGGGCTTCTAACCATATCACGCGATGTGACCAATAGCAAAGAGATTGAAGAGATTCTCAAGCGGAATGAAGAGCGGCTTAACGAAGCACAAAAAATAGCTAGAGTGGGCAGTTGGGAGATCGAGTTTCCGGGTCTTGCATTCTACTGGTCGGATCAAATGTACCGCCTCCTCGAACTCAATCCTGAAAATCTGAATCTTTCGTATGACCATTTTCTCAATCTCGTCCATCCGGAAGACCGTGCACTCGTCGATTCCTCGTTTTCTAAATCTCTGGAATCTAAAACAAAATACGATATCGACCACAGAATGCTCCTCCCTGATGGTAGAATCAAATATGTCCGTGAACAGGGACGAACCTATTTTGATCCGAACGGTAACCCGCTTCGAAGTATCGGAACCGTTCAAGATATTACCGAAAAAAAAGCGGCCGAACAAAAAATCGAGTTTATGGCGCTTCATGACCCCCTTACCAAACTTCCCAATCGTGTCCTCGCCAAAGAGCGTATGGAGCAGGCGATAGAGTATGCCGATAGCAGTGAGTTGAAAACGGCACTGATGTTTATCGATCTAGACGGATTCAAAATCATCAATGACACACTAGGCCACTCCGTCGGCGATGCTATGCTCAAAGCCGTCGCTTCGAAGCTCAAAGTGTGCATCCGCTCCACCGATACCCTCAGCCGTTTGGGGGGAGACGAATTTATTATTATCCTCTCAGGAATTGCTAAAACCGAAGATATTCTAATGATCGTCAGAAAAATTTTTAACGAATTCGCTGTTCCGTTTCATGCTCTGAGCCATCTTATTTCAGCCTCCTTATCCATCGGAATCGCTATATATCCCGAGCACGGAGACGATTTTGTCTCCTTACTGAACAAAGCGGATAGTGCGATGTATCAGGCCAAAGCATCCGGCAAAAATTGCTATCGTTTCTTTGACGCGCAATTGAGCAGTGATCCGAAAAATGAAGTTCAGCTCAAAAATGATCTCAAAAATGCGATTAGCAACGGCGAATTCGTGTTGCATTACCAGCCTCAGATCGATCTTGCAAACAATACGATTATCGGAGCCGAGGCGCTGATACGGTGGAACCATCCGCAGCAGGGGATGGTCCCACCGATGAGCTTTATCCCCATCGCTGAATCGAGCGGTCAGATCGTCAAAATCGGTCAGTGGGTCATCGAAGAAGCGTGTTCCCAAGCGGCCGCATGGCACAGCCATGGGATGGAGGTCACCGTCACGGTCAACATCTCCCCTATGCAGTTCAAGCACGGAAATCTGGAACAGGTTGTGAAACACGCCTTAAAATCGTCCGGTTTGAATCCGAAATATCTCGAACTCGAACTCACTGAATCGATTATGATGCACGACGTCGAAACCTCTCTTCAAATAGTACAAGCGCTCAAAGCGCTCGGGGTTCAGCTCTCCATCGACGATTTCGGTACGGGGTACTCCTCTCTCGCCTATCTCAAGCGCTTCGACGTCGATAAACTCAAAATAGACCAGTCATTCGTCCGAGATATTTTGGAGGATCAAGAAGATGCGGCGATCGTCCAAACGATTATCCAAATGGCGAAAAGTCTGAACCTCAAATGTATCGCTGAAGGGGTCGAAAACAAAACAGTCCTCTCCATGATCGACGGCTATGGCTGTAACGAAGTTCAGGGATACCATTACGCTAAACCGATGGAAAGCTCATCATTTGAAACCTACTATAGTGAATTTCATTCAGCAAACTAAATAAAAGGAAAATCTACTATGTTCGGAAAATCTAAACGTATTTCAGAGCTTGAAAATGAGATACTCGCACTGCGTAGCGAGTTAAATGAGCAAAAATCAATCAATGACAAACTCACTCATGAAAATTTCTCTCTACAACAAGAGATGAGTCATGTAAATGAAACCCATAAAAATGATCCTATCCCTCATCTTTTTAAAAATCTGATGGGTGGATGTATCGATAATCTACAAATTATCCAATCTGATCTCTCACAATCGGTACAAGAGATCGAAGAGATGAAAACAGCCTCTGAAAAAAATACCTCCCATGCTAACGATAGTCAAGACGGTCTGGGCAGAATATCCGAGGGATTATCCAAGATGACGCGCAATTCAAATGAACTGGAATCGATGGTAAGCAGTGCCGTGCATAGTATCGATGCCATTTCATCCGTCATTACACTGATTAATGATATTTCAGACCAAACGAACCTTTTGGCACTTAATGCCGCTATCGAAGCAGCTCGGGCAGGCGAACATGGCCGAGGATTTGCCGTCGTAGCGGATGAGGTTCGCAAATTAGCGGAGCGCACTCAAAAAGCGACCAAAGAGGTGGAAATCAGTATTTCGACCCTCAAACAAAGCTTTTCTGATATACAAACCTCGACAGAACTTATGGCTAAAACTTCTGAAACAACATCAGAGTCCATAGAAGTGTTTTCGCATGAACTGCATGAAATGGTCAAACTCTCCGGTGTCATTAAAAATGACTCTATCGATGTGCTGAATCTAACGTTTGTGGGGCTTGCCAAACTCGATCATCTTTTGTTCAAAGTCAAAGCCTACGGCTCTTTATCCGAGCATAATAAAGGTGGATTTAGTAACCACCATGAATGTCGGTTAGGGAAATGGTACGACAGTGGCCTCGGAAAACGAAACTTTTCCCATTTGCCGAGCTATCATTCTCTGGAATTGCCGCATAAAGAGGTACATGACAATATTATCCATGCGGTTGCATTGCTTGGTGACGAGAAGAGTAATAAAAATCCAAAAGAGATGCTTGAGTTGATTACAAAAGCTGAATCCGCTAGTAAACAAGTGATTCAGGCTCTTGATACATTGGTTCAAGAAGAAAAAGATCAGCGAAATGCAGTTCGTTATGAAGAGCCTATTTTCTTTTAAGAGGAGTTTTTTCCCAAAAAAGGGAAATTTGAGAGGATTATACCGCTCCGAAAGAGAGTTTTCCGCCGCGTTGGAACGATTTGATCTCTTCATACGTTTTTTCGCTTAGACGGAGATTACTGCGTAGAACCTCTTT
>Ga0209417_1002061_pt1 | contig 33183 bp, 34 predicted proteins | sample RifGroF2_FD_184002 | JGI IMG/M metagenome (GOLD analysis project Ga0209417, IMG submission 184002) | Groundwater microbial communities from Rifle, Colorado, USA - Groundwater F2 (SPAdes) (version 2) | ecosystem: Environmental > Aquatic > Deep subsurface > Groundwater | place: Rifle, Colorado... | reverse complement strand
CTATGAGCTTCATTTTTACACTTTCTACTTTTTTTTTAATCTGATTCATTATAAAAATCAGTATGTCAGCGTTATTATGAAGCTCAAGTTTTTTTTATTAAATTTTCAAAAACTGTCCACTGTATTGTTAAATAAAAAAAAGAATTAAATGAAAAAAATAGTTTTTAGGAGAATTAAATTTTCTCTATAATTTCTTTATCTTTTGTGCCGCGAACAAGTGATGCAAGTGCGCCTAGAATACATAAAACTCCAAAAATAAATAAAATTATATGAATACTTTGCATAAGCTGTGGTAATACGCTGCTTGATATCTTTACTTTGCCTATAATTAGTGAAAATATAAGCATTGTTGTTGACATACTAAGAGCTTGTCCAAGCATACGCATTGTGCCTAGCACAGAAGATGCAAGGCCCAAATGTTTATGGGAAACAGAGTCCATAGCTGCGTGTGTATTTGGGGTAGAAAATAAGCTTAGACCGAATCCAAATATTGCAAGTAAGATTGCAATTGCAGATATTGGCGTATTTTGTGTGAGAATAAAACTAAGAGTTAGTATCGCTGTTGCGGCAATAGACATGCCGGTTGCGGCAATAATTTGTTTGTCTTTTAGATCAGAAAGTCTGCCTGCAATTGGAGCACATATAGCCATTGTGATTGCTAAAAATAATAAAATAATTCCAGCCTCGTTTGGTTGAAAGCCTCTTGCGTATTGTAAATACATACTTATTAAAAATGGAACTGCAAATGCGGCACTGAAATTAAGTAACGCGGCTAAGCTAGACATGGCAAATTTTTTATTTTTTAACAGTAGATCAATATCGAAAACAGGGTGCTTTATCTTTTTTTCGTATAAACTGAAAATTGTAAAAACGGATATTCCAATTGCAATAATAGCAAATCCAGTTAGTGATGGGAGTATGCTTGGAGCATATAGTATAGAAATTACAGAAATTGCATATAAAATTGAGCCAATTATATCGAATTTTTCGCCTTTTGAGTTTGCGTGTTCGCCGTCTATATATTTTAAGCCAAGATAAATAACAATAGCTCCAAAGATAGTAGAAATAGCGAAAATATACCGCCATCCAAGATATTGGGTGACAAATCCGCCGATTATTGGGCCAACAGAATTTCCCATTTGTGCTCCGGATACATTAAATCCTAGAGCTTGACCGCGTTCTCTCGGTGGAAATATTGAAACTAAAAGTGCCATAGATGTTCCAAAGATCATAGCGCTACCAATACCTTGTATTGCTCGTGCTATTAATAAAAATGTTCCAGAATTTGAAAGGCCGCATAAAATAGAGGCCAGAGTAAATGTAATAATTCCAGTAATAAATATTTTTTTTCTGCCTAGAATATCTGCTAATCTACCAAATGGAACTAAGAATATTGATGTAGAAAGTAAAAATATTGTTGCAATCCAGCCTAGCGAAATAATATTCATGCCAAAATCTTTGCCTATTATCGGCAGGGCAAGATTCATTGAGCTGCCAACAAATGGCGTTAGAAAGCTTGATAGTGCGAACATTAATAGCATTTTATATTTATTTTTTATCATAATTTTTCTATTTTTTAAATTGTTTGGGTGATTTTTTAAGGAAAAAGGTTTTAAGGCCTTATTTTTAAAGTTTATCATAGTCATTTTGTTTTGGCAACGGCATAATTTAGTAATATATTGGTGTTGGGTTTATATAATAATAGTTTTTTGTTATGCGAATGTTTAATTTTTTACCTGATAAGCTTTCGCTTAAAATTTTAAGTTAAATAATAATCTTGTTTAATTGGTGTAAAAAAAAAAATAATGTGATACGATGAACTTTAAAAAATGGAGCTAAGTTTTAAAAGTTTTTTTTGAAAAATTAGGAGTAAGTTTATGAATCGTATAACAAGTAAAAAAAATGCTAAAAAATTTCTTTATAATTATATTGGTCATGGTTATGTTGTTTTAGTTTTATTTTTTCTTATTTTTTTATATTTTATTTTAACTAGAACTTTTTTTGATGCGGGGCTTAAGAAGTCTGATTGGCTAGGGCGTGTTAATAAGTCGCTTGGTAGCACAAAAGAGGGGAAATTTTTGGCTAAAGATAAGCAGGGTAATTTTGTAGTTTTAGATTGGGAAATGGTAAATCCTAAAGATAAAAGTTATTTCGAAGCGACTAAAAAGGTTTCTGATCTTTATTGTTTGTCTAGGATTGATGTGCAATTAGATTTTTGGCGTAAGCATCCTGAAAAATGTCCAGAATTAATGAAAGATTTTATAAAAGAGGATAAGAATAATATTAATCTAGATTTGGTAAAAGAAAAAGCTTGTGAGCTTGGTAAATTAGTGTTTTCACCGGACGATTTTTCAGATAAAGATGAGATTTTATTTTTTGTTAATTCAAGAGATAAGAAATCTGATAAGTTACTTGGGTCGGTGATATTTGGAATTGGTGGAGAGTATGATTATGGAGATGTTTTTATAAGAGATATTGTTTCTAGGCCTGAAGATAGAGACAGAGGTCTTGGTAAGTTGATGGCGAGTTCTATTTTAAAAATTGTTCCAAATCTCACACAAATAAAAGTTTATGTTTTAGATACAAATAAAAATGGTGTAATTGTTTATTCTTCTTGGGATTTTTATAAGCAAGAGATTGATTCTAAAAATATAAAAGAAGGTTTTATTTTAATGGGGTATGACATAGAGAAATCTAAGTTATTACAAAAAGTCGCAGCAAATTTAAAAATTGATAAATAAAGGTTTTTTTAATAATTGTTAAAAATTTTTATAAAACAGGTATAATTCAAGTGTCGTATATCTGTTGAATTTTTATTTTGTTTAGCTTGTAAAAATTAACTTAAAAAAATTATTGTTCTGGTTAGCTTTAAAGAGATAATTATTTTTTTTGAGGTATACAAAAATTTGTTTATATTTTTATAAAATAGTTTTTGGGAAAGATTTATGATAAAAGAGCGATTTAAAATTGGTACTTATGTTACGGTGATACTAAGAAAAGGCGAAGATGTTTTACTAATAAGGCGCGCTAAAACTGGTAGTTACGATGGTTTTTATAGTTTGCCTGGTGGTGGTGTAGATGGTAATGAGCCTGTAACGCAAGCTGTTGCGCGTGAAGCTTTAGAAGAAGTTGGAATAAAGGTGAAACAAGAAGACTTAAAGGTTGTGCATGTTCTGCACACAATGCATAAAGAGAAATATGAAACAGTAGGCTTTTTTATAGAGGCGAAAGAGTGGGAGGGCCAGCTACAAAATATGGAGCCTCACAAGCATGATGATTTGCAATGGTTTCCACTTAATGCTTTGCCTGAAAATACTATTCCACACCTTAGATATGTTATTGATAAAATAAATGATGGTGTGTTTTATAGTGAATTTGGCTGGTAAAAGAGCAGGTGTTTTAATAGATTTAATTATTTTGCAGATTTTTTAATTGAGAATATGTTATTAATGTTTTAGAAGTAAAATGTTGGTAGCATATTTTTTTGTTCTTTTTTAAATGGGGAGATGGGGTTATGAAGTTTTGTTTTTATTTGCGTAAATTAGTTTCTATTATTTTTATAATTATATTTTTTTGTGAGGTTCCAGTTTCAGCAAAAGATTGCGTAAGGCGTGCGATAGTTGTTGGTGCAACTTCAGGACAGGGGCGGCAAGTTGCAAAATTATTAGCAACAGAAGGTGGCTATCAAGTTGGGCTTGTTAGTAGAAGATTAAATTTGCTCGAATCACTTTCAAAAGAAATTCAGGAGACAAAAGGGGCCAAAGAAACAAAAACATATATAAAACAAATAGATGTTTCTAATCACGAGCAAGCAAAAGAGTTATTAGTAGAGTTAATTGCAGAAATGGGAGGATTGGATTTAATTTTAATTGCTGTATCTTCGTTTGCAGATTTTATTGGAAAAGATAATAAGAAAGAGCAGGATGCAAAGACGATAGCTGTAGATTTGTTAGGCTTTTATGTGGCAGCTCAGGTGGCAGTAGAATTTTTTGAAAATCAAAAATCTGGACATTTAGTTGGAATTTCTTCAATTTCTGGAGTGCGAGGCGATGCGGGTTGCCCCGTTTATTCTGGCGCTAAAGCATTTATTTCTAGATATCTTGAAGGGGTTAGGAATCACATGATTCAAAGTAAAATTCCAGTTTATATAACTGATATTGTCCCTGGCTGGGTTGACATAGAGGCGGCAAAGTTTAGTCAAATGCCTAGAACTTATTGGGTTACTCCTATAGATGTTGCAGCTCGACAAATTTTTGAGTCCATACAAAATAAAGATAAAATTGCTTATATCTCAAGGCGACAAATATTTGTAAAATTAGCGTTACAGCTTTGTCCAGATTTTATTTACAATGCTATTGGAGGTTTTTAAAATGAAAATTGGATTTTTTGAAATTGATAGTAGCGAAGAAGAAATATTAAAAAAGGCTTTTTTAGATGATGAGCTTTTATTTGTTAATTATTCACTTTCTGATCAAATTCTTAATTCTGAAAATGCCAGTGAATTTAAAGATTTAGAAATTATCTCTGTTTTTGTGCATTCAAAAGTTGATAAAAAAGTTTTACAAAATATGCCCAATTTAAAACTTGTAACAACAAGGAGTGTTGGCTTTGATCATATTGATTTAAAAGCTTGTCATGATAGAGGTATTCAAGTTTGTTATGTGCCAAATTATGGCAAGAATACTGTTGCTGAGCATACTTTTGCGTTAATTTTGGCATTAAGTAGAAAAATTGTAGAGTCTGTTAATAGAACGAGAAAAGGAAACTTTGATATAACAGGTTTGTGTGGATTTGATTTGAAATATAAAGTTTTAGGTGTTGTAGGAACAGGGAATATAGGCAAATATGTCATTAAAATTGCTAATGGTTTTGGAATGAAGGTTCTTGCTTTTGATGTCTGTAAAGATGCTGAATTGGAAAAAGATGGAAATTTTTCTTATGTTAGTTTGCAAGAATTGCTCGAAAAATCAGATATTGTTACGCTTCATGTGCCTCATTGTGAGGGTACACACCATTTAATAGATGATGAAAAATTTGATATAATGCGTAAAAATGCGATTATAATAAACACTTCTCGGGGAGGTATAATTGACACAGAAGCTTTAGTAAGAGCTCTTAAAGCAAAGAAAATTGCAGGTGCGGGGCTTGATGTTTTAGAAGGCGAGTGTGATCTGATTGAAGAGCGGGAGTTGGAAAATAGAGATTTTAAAAGTAAATGTGATACAAAAATTTTGGAAGAAAATCGTGTTTTGTTGAGTATGCCAAATGTTATTATTACGCCACATAATGCATTTAATACATGCGAGGCGCTTGAAAGAATCTTAAATGCAACTATTGATAATATTAATGGATTTAAGCAGGGGAAGTTAATTAATTTGGTGAAAAAATTTTAAAAATATTAAATTATATTAAATTTTAAAAAATATTTTTTTGACCGGAGTCAAGCCATTCTTTATGCCCTTGCATAAATAAGCTCCCCTTCTCTTTTTATTTTATAACCAAGAGTTGTTATGTTTTCTGAAATTTTATCAAATTCTTCTTTTGTGTAAATGATTATATCTTTTGAGATTCCAACTCCAAATAAAGCTTTATGGCCAGCTATTGAGCGAGAATAAGATTTTTCGTTTGATTTATCAATGATAATTAGCAAGTCAAGATCGCTATCTTCTGTTGGACTTCCCCATGCATAAGACCCAAAAATATATATTGCAAGTGGGTTGTATGTTTTTACAAGGCGATTTTTTACTTCTTCTATGGTTTTTTTATCTATCATGCGTACCTCTATTATTTTATTTTGGTTCATAAAAATAGTTTTACAGGTTTGCGTTATTTAGACAAGATAATTGGAGTTGCTTTATTGGTTCGAATTAATGATTAATTTATTGTTAAATTATTTTAAATATGTGAAACTTCTTTGAAAGAAGTAAAAGTTTGGTGTTAATAAATTAAAAATTTTAACCAATAGTTTTAAAACCAAAGGGAAGATTATGATTTTTTTAAAACATAAAAGTTTTATGGTATTTTTTTTAATTATTTTTGTTAGCTTTGGTTCTTGTTTTGCATTATCACAATATGCTAGATCAAAAGGTTTTGTTGAGCTGAGTGAAATTGATCCTACAATTATGACGTCTTTGCGTTATATAACAAATGAAAATTTTTTGGGCACTCCAGTAGACGGCTATAAAAAAGATTGTGTTGTTTTAATTGAACAAGTTGCGCAGGCGCTTAAAAAAGTGCAGCAAGAAGTAAAAAAAGATGGTTATTGCTTGGTTGTTTATGATGCATATCGCCCACAAATGGCAGTTGATCATTTTGTTAGGTGGAGTAAAGATGTTGAAAATCAAAAGAAAAAAAACCAATATTATCCAAGGGTAAATAAAGCAGATGCTTTTGAGCTTGGATATATTGCAAGACGTTCGGGGCACAGTAGAGGTGCTACAGTAGATGTAACTATTATTAAAGATGGGCAAAAGTTACACAGAATTATAGAAAAAAAACGTAAATTATTAGATGGCTTTGAAATTAAATTTTTGGATGATGGAACTGTTGATATGGGGTCGTCGTTTGATTTATTTGACATAGCTTCGCATTTTGAAAATAGTCTTATTGAAGAAGAATATAAAAAAAATAGAATATATTTGAGAAATGTTATGGAGAAGTTTGGTTTTGAGCCATATTCAAAAGAATGGTGGCATTTTACATTTAAACCTGAGCCTTATCCTGCCGGCATAGACAGTAGCTATTTTAATTTTGCCATAGAATAAGTTAAATTTAGTTGTCGAGAAATTCTTGTTTATTAAAATGTAAAATTGTATAATTAAGGCTTAAAATTTTTATATTTTTATTATTTTATTTGCGGGGATTTCTTGTGATTTTTTTTAAATGTTTTATTAAAAAAATTATAATTTTTAGTTTGATTTTAAATATTAATGTTTTTGTAGTTTTTGCTGGTGTTAAAGATCTGAGCAGTAAGAATTTAGTAAAAAAAATAGATGCTATAATTAGTAAGCATTTAGTTTTGCATACTGGTGTAGAGATATATTCAACTAAAAAAAAGAAAGTTATATATTCTAAAAATCAAAATCAATTGTTTATACCTGCAAGTAATACAAAGATATTTTCGAGTTTGCTGGCTCTAGATGTACTTGGAAAAGATTATAGGTTTGAAACTTTAATTTTGACTGATGGTTATTTGGGCCTAAATTCTGTTGAAGGAAATTTGTATATTGTAGGATCAGGAGATCCATCTTTAACGTCTATTGATGTTGATAGTTTATTTAAGAGTCTGCAAAAAATTGGTATTAAAAAAATTAATGGTGATTTTTGTGTAGATAAAGGGGTATTTGATAGTGAATATTTTGCTCCAGGTTCTACGATAGATTGCATAGGTCAGTCATGGTTTAATTTCGTTGATTCATTAATTATAGACAGAAAATCAGTTTCTATAAATCAAGTAAACTGTGTTAATTTTATAAATGAAAAAAAGCTTGATGCAATGTTCTTTGACGGAATAAAATTTTTTGAATATTTGTTTGCAAAATATAATATAGTTTTAAATGGCAAGATAGTTTGTAAAAATTTTATTGGGGATAAAAAAGCGGCTATAATTTTAAGTCATAAGTCCAAAAAATTATATGAATTGTTAAGTGTTATGATGAAAGATTCTGACAATTTATACGCTGATTGTATGTTTAAAAAAGCAGGTTCAGTTAAATATAATAGCGTTGGAACTTGGGAAAGTGGGCTTGAGGCATTAAAAAATTTTTTGAAAAATAAAGTTGGTATAAGTTCAAGTAAAATAAAGATTTATGATGGTTCTGGACTTTCTAGATATAATTTGGTGTCTGCCGAGCAAATAGTAAAATTGCTTTCTTGGGCTTACAAGCAAACATATTATGATTGTTTTATTAGTATATTATCTGTAGCAGGGGTTGACGGTACATTAAAAAATAGAATGGTTGATCTTGCACCTAATGTTAAGGCGAAAACTGGGAGTTTGGCAGGCGTTTCTGCGCTTTCAGGATACATTAAAGCTTGTGACGACACGTTAGTATTTTCTATTTTAAATGGTGGCTATATATCAAAATCTATTAATTCTCCATCATGTAAATTAGAATTAGAAGATGCGATATGCAGGTTATTGGCGAATTAGGCTAATTATAAATTAATAAAATAAAAGTTGTTTTAGATTATTTAATAGACTTTAAAATTATAAACAAATGCCTGTAATGATTAACTTCGTTACGGGTTTTTTATTGTTTTAAGATAAATGCCAAGCAATCGTAGCTATTTACAGAGTTATTAAACTTGATTTGTTTGTGGAATTAGCTAGTGCAGGTTGTTTTTAATAAATGGGGTTAAAAATACAAAAAAAATCATTAATAATATTATAGATTTTCATGGGTAGTATTTTGTTGATTAGGTCATTATAATCGAGAAATTTTGTCTTAGTTGATTGACTTGTTTTTGGTTTTTGCTATACTATTAGTAAATATATAAGCGCTTATTTGTGGTTATGACCTAAAAGTCGACTCCTAAATTGTTATAAGAAATTTTTTAAATTTTTATTTAGTTTATATATTTATTTCTTTATTTTAAAATTTGTTTTAATTTCTTGGGTTTATTATGGAAAATGTATTGCTTAAAATTCAAAATCTTAAAAAGTACTATACTGTTGGGAAAAGAACCGTTAAGGCCTTGGAGGATGTTACTTTTGACATTTACAAAGGTGAAGTTATAAGTCTTTTGGGTGTAAATGGTGCGGGCAAGACAACATTATCGTCGATTTTGGTTACGTTACACCCGGCTACATCGGGGGATATTCTATTAAACGGTGAAAGTATTTATAAAGATGTTAATGAGTTTAGAAAAATAATAGGTTATTGTCCACAAAAACCAAATGTTATTAGAGATTTGACTGTAGAGCAAAATCTTACGTTTGCAGGCATGTATTATGGATTTTCTAAGCAAGAAGTTAAGCAAAGAGTAGATGAATTAATAAAGAAATATGATTTGTGTAAATATAGGCATATGAAGCCTTATGTGTTATCTGGTGGATATATGCGTAGACTTTTGATAGCTAGATCATTGATGAGTAATCCAAAAATTCTTATTTTAGATGAGCCGACCGTTGGTTTAGATTCAAATGTAAGAAGAAAAATTTGGGAAAATATTAAAGATCTAAAAAATTTAGGTGTTACGGTAATTTTGACTAGCCACTATTTGGATGAAATTGAAGTTTTATCAGATAGGGTTGTTTTGTTGCATAAGGGGCGCGTAAAATTAATAGATACACCGAAAAATCTTATGAGAGACTTTAAAAAGAGTAGGTTAGAAGATGTTTTTGTTCAATTAATAGAAGAAGAGGCATAAAAATATGTTACTTAAATACAGAAATTATTTAAATATTTTTTGGCTTTTAATCAAGACTGATTTGGCAATTTTAAAACAGTTTTTTATTGGGCAACTCGTAAATATATTAATTTGGAGTGGATCAATTGTTGTTGTTGCAGCTTTTATATTCCCAAAACTTGGAATGTCAGAAAAGTTTGGCGAATTTATGGCTATAAGTTCTATTATAGCAAATAGTTTTTGGGGAATATGGGATTCTTCATATAAAATTTTAGAGGATATTGAGGGTGAAAAAACAATAGATTATGCTTTAACTTTGCCTATGCCATCTTGGATGGTTATTTTGCAACAGGCTTTTAAGCATTTTATTGTTAAAATTTTGCCATCAATATTTATTTTGCCGGTATTTAAATTTTTGCTTGGAAAAAGAATAGATTTATCACATTTTTCGTTATTTAAATTTTTGTTTATTTTAATAACAATAAATTTATTCACAGGTTTTTTCTTTTTGTTTATTTCAAGCTTTTTAAAGAGTTCATATAAAGTAGAAAATGTTGGAATGCGACTTTTATTCCCTATGTGGTTTTTTGGCGCAACAGAATATTCATGGAGTGTTTTATTTGAAGTTAGCAGCAGAATTGGATACTTGGCTTTATTAAATCCATTGGTTTATGCGATGGAGGGGATACATGCAGCAGTTTCTGGACAAGAAGGTTATTTATCTTTTTGGCTATGTTGTGCTGTGCTTTGGCTATTTATAATAGTATGCGGTTATTTTGGCATTTGCAGGTTTAAAAAGCGACTTGATTTTGTATAAAATTATTTATTAATAATTTTATTTTTTCCTAGTTTACTTTGAGCGTCTTAGAGCAAAAATATAATTTTATAATTATAAGAATCTAAGAAAATGGGGTTAAATTAATAAAAGTTTTTTTTCGTAAGGTAATTTTAATGATTAAATTAGAAGATATAAGCTTATCATATGGCGAGCAGGTTGTTTTTGATGAAGAATCGTGTAATATTTCGCCGCATCAGAAAATAGGTTTAGTAGGTCGCAATGGAGCTGGAAAGTCTACGCTTTTAAAAGTTATTGTTGGGCAGCAGCATATTGATTCTGGAAGCGTTTATATGCCAAAAACTTTTAAGTGCGCTTATATGTCACAAGATGTTATTTTAATGTCAGAAAGAACCTCTTTGCATGAAGCTGTTTGTTCAACGAAAGACATAGAAAAATTAGTAGATGAGTTGCATGAAGTAGAGACTCTTTTAATGCAAGATCCAGGCAACTATGATTTATTAGAAAGATATGCTCATGTTCATGGTGAATTAAACGAAATAGATTATGAAAATAAAATAGTTAAAGCAAAGAAAATTCTTACAGGTCTTGGTTTTGGGCAAGAACAGTTAGATGAACCTGTTTCTAAATTAAGTGTTGGTTGGAAGATGCGACTTGTTTTAGCAAAATTATTACTTCAAAACGCAGATTTTTATTTATTTGATGAACCAACAAACCACCTTGATTTAATAGCAAAAGATTGGTTTGCAGAATTTTTGCGTAATGCAAGTTTTGGGTTTATTCTAGTTTCTCACGATAGGTATTTTTTAGATACTGTGTGTGACTATATTTGTGATATCTCAATGGGCAAGCTTGTTTTTTATACTGGAAATTATAGTAAATATATTGAGCAAAAAGAAGAAAATAAAGCTGTAACAGAAAAAAAATATGAAGAACAGCAAAAGTTTATAAAAAAGAGAATGGAGACTATTGATAGATTTAAGGCCAAGGCTTCAAAGGCAAAAATGGCACAGAGTATGCTCAGGCAGTTGGACAAGATTGAAAAAGTTGAGGTTGAACGCGACCAATCAACTATTAAATTTAGATTAGCGACGCCGCCACAGTCTGGCAAGACTGTTCTTACAGCAAATAAATTAAGTTTTTCTTTTGGGGAAAAGAATATTTTTGAAAATGTTAGTTTTGAAATTGGACGTGCAAGCAAAGTTGCTATAGTTGCGCCAAATGGTACAGGTAAGTCTACATTATTAAATGTATTAATGGGAAAATTAACTCCAAAGAGTGGTAAGTTTGAATTAGGTTATAATGTAAAAGCAGCTTTTTTTGAGCAAGATCAAAATAAGTCTTTAAATCCAGATAATACTATACTTGCAGAAGTTGAAAGTGTTTGTAAAACAGAAGAGTCTCGCAAGCGTATGCGTGCTATGTTGGGAGCTTTTTTATTTAGTGGCGACGATGTTTTTAAAAGAATATCTGTGCTAAGTGGTGGTGAAAAAAACAGGGTTGCAATGGTTAAAATTTTGCTTCAAGATGCGAATTTTTTAATTCTTGATGAACCAACAAACCATTTGGATATACAGTCTAAAAATGTTTTATTAGAAGTTTTGTCAAAGTACGAAGGTACTATTTTATTCGTTTCTCACGATAGAAGTTTTTTAAATAGCTTATCTACAGATATTTTAGAGTTAACGCACGAAGGTATTTCTGATTATAAAGGCAACTATGATGAGTATTTGTATCATAAACAGTATATGGAAAATTTGAAAGCTAGTTTTGCTAAAGATGATAAAGATAAGTTAGATGCCGGTAAAAAAAAAGATGATATTGTAGGAAAAGAGTTTACTAACGATAAAAATAATGATAAAAAAAATGATAAAAACTCTTATAATAATAAAAAAGAGTTAAAAAAAATTGAACTTAGCATAGAAAAATTAGAAAAAGAGATTGCAGATTTAATAATTAAATTTGAGAAACTTAATTATGGTTCACGTGAATATTATGAAGCTGAGGCTAAATTAAAAGAGTTGCAAGAAATGCTAAAAGATAAAAATAAAATTTGGGAAAGCACGCTTATATAAAGAGGGCTCTGAAGATGTATGCGCATTTTTTAAATGGTGCTGTATCAGGATTTGCAGTATCAACGATAATATCACCAAGATTAATATCGTGTATAAGGCGGTCTATCGTTAAAGGATTTACAGCAGGTGTTTTTACAGGTTTAGGGGCAGCTTTAGCAGATGTAACATATGCATCTATTGCGGCATTTGGTATGTTTGGTATTTCTGCTTTTTTAATTAAAAATACAATTTTATTTGGTATCTTGTGTGGTATTTATTTGATATATGTTGGGTATACAACTTTTTTTAAAAAACCAGAAACTTCAAAAAGAAGTTTAAGTAAACGAGATTTTTTACAGATTTTTGTGGCAACTTTTTTGGTTACTATATCAAATCCAATATCTATTTTGTCTTTTATTGTTATTTTTACAGGCCTTGGTGCGCATCCAGAAAATTTTTTTTGTGGGGTATTTCTTATTATGGGCATTTTTGTTGGAGCAATGATTTGGTGGACAATGTTGTCTTTTATTGGTGCTTTATTAAAAAACAAGCTTTCCTCTGATAAATTTATTGTTATAGTTAACAGAGTTTCTAGTATAGTTATAGCTTTTTTTGGATTATCAATGATTTTTAGAGCTTTAATTAAGTTATGCGATAAATAATATTTTAAATTTTTGACGGGATAAAATTATGTTTTTTTATGTTTTAATGAAAGGTTTATTTCTTGGATTTACAATATCGGCCATTATTGGGCCAATTGGTATATTGTGCATTAAGAGATCTATATCAGAAGGTTTTTGGGCAGGTGTTTCTACAGGCGTTGGTGCCGCACTTGCGGATGCCATATATGCTGCGATTACAGCGTTTGGTATAACAGTAATATCAAATTTTTTGCTTGGCAAAGCTTTTGTTTTGAGTTTGTTTGGAGGTATATATTTAATTTATATGGGAATAAGAACTTTTATGAGTCGTTCAAAATTATCTAGTGGTAGTCTAAAAAATAGTGAATTAGATAAAGACGTTACACATTATAGTTTATTTCATAATTTTATTTCGACATTTTTTATAACGTTAACAAATCCGGTTACAATTTTATTGTTTATGGTAATTTTTGCAGGTCTTAATTTGGAAACAGAAGATATGCTTTCAAGTTCTAGTTTGGTGACAGGTGTATTTTTTGGCGCAGTAATTTGGTGGATATTTTTATCTTATGTGGCGTCTATTTTAAAAAGCAAATTAACTTCTGGAAACTTACTTTTGTGGCTAAATAGAATATCTGGAGTAGTTATTATTTGTTTTGGTGTTTTAATAATTTTAAGGGCATTTATTAAGTCTAGTTTTATTAAAATTTTGTAATAAAATTAGACTTAATATTAAGATATTTTAAGTTATTTGTTATATAATTCCCAAATTATGTAGGCTATTTCTTATATCGTTAAAATTTTTGTACTGAAGACTTGTTATGCCCATTTGTTCAGCTGCAAGAACATTTTGTTCTTGATCATCTATAAATATGCATTTATCAGGTTCTGTATTGTGCTTAGTTAAAAAATAATCGAATATTTCTCTGTCTGGTTTAATCATGCCAATTTCTGCAGATATTATTATATCGTCAAATAAGGAGAAAAATTCTTTATTTTTTTCTATCAAAAAGTCTGCAGCATTTTTCGCATAATTAGAAATTATGTATATATTATGTTTGCCTTCGCGTTTTATATTTTCTACAAGTTTTATCATTGGAGCGATAGGTTGCATGTTTGTAGCAATTTCTGATTCGTCTAAAATTATTTTTATAGATTGTTGTACCAAGTTTTTTTCAAATTCACTTGCAAAATAATGCATTTTTTTTAATTTTTCTATAAATTTATCTATATTATCAAGCAAAACTTTATCAGATATTGCACCTTTCATCCAATGATTTATACATGTTGGAAGTGGTGTTTTTTTATAATACAAAACAGGCTCTGAGTTTTGATCCCATTGTTCATGCATTTTTTTAAATACGTCGGCACCTATTTTTACGGGATTTTTTCTATATGTTATTAAATAGAATAAAATTTTATAAAGCCCGCTTTTTTTTACTATTTTTAATTTGTTTTCTTTAAAAAGTACGCCATCTAAATCGAAAATAATATTTGATTTTTTCATGTCCCACTTTCTATGGTTTTTTGTTTTTATCCCCTATATACAACAATTATACATCAATTTAGGTTAAATTAACAAATATATAGATAAATTATGGTTATTTGTACCATTTGTCGTTATTACATTAAAATTTATTATGAATTTCACAAAAGTTTTTGTTGAATAGATTTTTGAAAAATTATAAGATCATACGAGTCTAATGAGAGTTTTAAGTGTTGAAATGATTTTCAGGAGAGTGTAGTGTTCGCAAGAAAGTTTAAATTATTGATTAGTGTTGCTCATCTAAGACTTTATAAGTTTATTTCGGTTAGTCTTTGTTTGTCGTTGCTATAAAGACAATGTTTACATGCGAAAGAATTGATGAAAGGGGCTATAGTGAGTTTATTATAGAAAATTATCGATTCAGAATATTATTTAACTATGGAAGTTGTCATAGCGATCGTATTGATTAATAGAAATATAACTTGAAAGTAAAAACGTGAAGTTTTCAAAAAAATTAAAAGTAATAAGTATTGTTTTTCTTATAGACGTGTTTTCTATAACAATGCAGGCAGTGCAAATAAATAAAAAAGAGAATTTAGGTTTAGATTTAAATTTTGTATATTCAGAACTTTTATGCGCTTGCAAAAAAAATGATCTGAATAAAGTCAAAGTTTTATTATTTAAAAGCCAAGAAAAAATAGTTAATATAGCAAATGGCGAGGGGGAAACGCCTATTTATTGGGCTTGTCGAAATAATAATTTGGAAATGGTAAAAATATTAGTTAAATATGGTGCAGGAAAATTTATAAATACAATAAATTTTTCACCTTTATTTGTTGCATGCATAAATGAAAATAAAGAAATTATGCAATATCTTATAGACAATGGGGCTGATATTAATCAAATAGTTGATGAGCTTGGGTCGACAATACTTCATTATGCATGTATGGATGAAAATCTAGATTTGGTAAAATTTATTATTGAAAATGGCTGTGATATAGATAAAGAAGATTTTGATGGCGAAACGCCTCTTATGAGTGGATGCTTTAATAAAAATGTTAAAATTGTGAAGTTATTATTAGAATCTGGAGCAAATATAAATAAAACGAATATTTATGGTTTCACTCAATTTTTTTATGCCCTAAGCTCAGAAAATATAGAAATAATTAATTTATTTATTAGGTATGGAGCTAAAATTAATCAAGAAGTTTCTGTAGATTTAACAGATATATTGAGTTCTGAGCAAAAATCTTCTAAATTAATTAAAATTTTTCTATCTAATGAAGCTGAAATTAATAATAAGATTATTATGAATATTACGCCGTTAATGTTTTATTGTATAGGCTCAAATATTAAAGTTGTTGAATGCTTGCTGAATGCAGGAGCAGATATAAATAAGGTTAGTTTTAATGGAGTTACGCCATTTTTTTTCGCGTTAATTTCGGAAGATATGGACATGATTAATTTATTTATTAAATATGGAGTCGATATTAATAAACAAATTACTTTAGATATAACAAAACCTCTTTGTGAATTTTTTAAATTAAATAAAAATTTTACGGAAGTTGTTAATTTTATTTCATTTGCCGAAGCTGACATGGATAAAGAATTTAAAATGGATATTACGCCTCTCACGCTTTGTTGCGTAGAGCCAAATTTTAAAATAATTGAACATTTATTAGAAATGGGGGCAGATTTAAATAAAGCTAGTTATATTCGATTCTCATTAAAAGAAGGTGCAGATAAAAATAAAGATAACTATATCGCGATAGCGCCAATTTTTTTTGCATTTTGTAAAAATAACAAAAAAATTATTGAATTATTACGTTCTTACGGAGCCGATATTAATAAAAATATTTTTTTTGGAGTAACGCCGATTATATTATTTTGTAGTGCAGAAGATATTAAAACTATTAAATATTTGCTAGAATTAAGCGCAGATATAAATAAAAATGATAGTTATGGTTTGAATGCATTACATTATGCATCGAGAAAAGGATCTATAAAAATAATTGACTTATTGCTTTCTTATGGAGCCGATATTAATGCGTCAGATATCCTTGGAGCAACACCACTTATACAGGCATTAATCTCAGAAAAAATAAATTTTAGTGTAATAAAATATCTTGTTTCTCATGATGCAGATGTTAATAAAACAAATAACAATTTTACATCACCACTTCACATTGCCTGTTACAAAAATAATCTTGAAGTTGTAAAGTATCTAATCGAAAATTGGGCAGATATTGAAGCTGAAGATATTATTGGAGCAACTCCATTATTATATGCATTGGCATCTGAAAAAATAAACTTTGATTTAGTAAAATATCTTGTTTTTAAGGGTGCAGATGTTAATAAAACAAACAACAATTTTACATCACCACTTCAACTTGCCTGCTATAAAAATAATTTTAAAGTTGTAAAATATCTTATAGAAAATGGTGCACAAAAATCAATAAATATAGCTGATGTTGATGGAAATATGCCATTAAGAATTGCTTTTGAAAGTGGCAATCAAGAGATGGCAGAGTACTTGATTTTACAAGGCGCAACGGCTTAATAATTTCGCATAAATTAGGTTTAGCATAAATTTTTATATAATTTTAGTTAAGCTACGGGTCTAATGAGAGTTTTAAGTGTTGAAATGATTTTCAGGAGAGTGTAGTGTTCGCACGAAAGTTTAAATTGTCGATTAGTGTTGGTTATTCAGGATTTTATAAGTTTGTTTCGGTTAGTCTTTGTTTGTTGCTGCTTTGGAATGCGGCTGTATTTCCAGCTATTATTACCGGCACCATGATTAAAACCTCACAGGGCATGGTTCCTATTGAGGCTTTGGTTGTTGGAAATCGAGTATTAGGTTTAGAAAAAGAGTCTCTTGTTGAAGCTGAAATAATAAATATAAAAGAAGAAGATAAACAACCTGTAGTTAGAATTAAAATTGATAAAGAGACTTTGTTGGTAGGGAAAGATCATCTTTTTTATGATTCTTCTATTGATGATTGGGTTAAAGCTAAAAATCTTACTGATAGAAGTTTTATTGTTGATTGTGATAAAAATAAGCATCAGTGCCTAGGCGTAGAGAGTTTAGATCAAGAGGCTAAGGCATATGAAGGTTCATTAAAAAAGCCAAATACATTTTTTATTTATAAATCACAAATTTTAGTTCATAATGTTGGGCCTGCTATTCCTGCAGCTATATTTAATTCTGGTGGTTTTAGTGGTGGCGCTCCTGGTGGTGCTACTAGTGGCGGAGCTGGCTGGCTAGGGGTTTGTTTTTTTGTAGGCAGTATAGTTTTTTCTTGGCTTAAAGATAGTGGTAAATTGGTGAAGCTAAAAGATACAGCTAAAGGGGTTATAGGTACTTGTAAATTTGTTGCTACTCCACTTATAAAATTTGTAAAAAAGATTGGTGCAAATGCGGTTGTAAGGTTTAGATTGAAGGCTGCTACTGTTTGTGCTTTGGCGGCGGCTTGTACTGCTAATAGTGGTAAATCGGGAAATAAGGCAAATTCTGGGACCACAAATGTAAGCGCAGCTAAATCGGGGTCTAGTTCTACGCAATCTAATAAATGTTCGCCAGTAAAGTATTGTAGGAGGTGCAGAAATAATAATAAAAGAAAAAATAATAATGCTAAGAAGCAGAAGAAAGAAAAAGTAAAAAATAACGGAGGTGCTCAATCAGAATCAACTCCTCCTGGGAATAATAATCGAAATAATAAAAATAATAGGGAGGGGAAAAAAGATCGAGCATTAAATAATGTTACGAAAACAGAGTTTCTTCATCGGCCTGATATTAAAAAAGATTATAAATTTCTTAGAAAGTCAAGTAGAGGTGAGATATATCAAAGAAGGCCAGGTAGGCCAGGGTTAAACAAGGATGCAGAATATGTTTATTGGGATTATGATCACAATGATGTGGAAATTTTTAATGCATCAAAAAAACATATGGGATCTTGGGATGCTATTCGAAATTTAATGTATAAGTTGGGTATTATTGGTAGGCCGTTTCCAAAATGAGAAGATGAAATATTATTTTTAGAGAATTTTTTGTGAGAGATAAAGAGATTAATTTTTAAAGATAGTGGTATGAAAAACAGGTTGAATTGTTGTTTTGATAATAAGAGTTTAAAAGTGATTGGTGACGAGAAAAAAAGTTGTCAAATAAATTAGGAATTGTTAAATGACGGAAAAAGTAAAGATAAAGAAGATCGTAGATAAAAAAACCGGGCATTGCTGCCAATTGATGGCGAAATTTATAGATGATCCAAGGATAAGAATTTCTTATTATCCAGATTGGAGAGGTTATTATCTGGAAACGACTGGGATCGGGGTACAATTAATGTTTAATTGCCCGTGGTGTGGATTTAAATTTCCAGAGGATCTAAGCGATAAAAGGGCTAAAATTATAAAAAAAGAATGCAAGATAGATCCGTATGACGATGAACAGGCTGGTAAAATTCCAGAAGAATTTAAGAGTGAAGAGTGGTGGAAGAAAAGAGAGTTATAATTTATCAAATAAATTAGGAATTTTGAGATGACGGTAAAAACAAAAGCAAAAGTAGTTGAAAAGAAGAAAGTTGAAGATAAAAAAATTGAGCATTGTTGTAAGAAAATGGATAGTTCTTTGAAAAAAGAAAAAGCCACAATTTTTTATAATTTAATATATCGAGAATATTTTATTGGTTTAAAATCACCAAGAAATGCGAAGCATCCAATTTATAATTGTCCATGGTGTGGTTTTGAGTTTCCAAAAAGTTTGGTAGAAGTATACCATGATATATTGTTAAAAGATTTTGATGTATTCCGTAATTCATATACTGGGGGTTATTTACAAGGTTTTGTAGATGCGGAAGATTTTCATGATGAGAGAGATTTTGAGTTGCCAGATGAGTTTAAGAATGACAAATGGTGGAAAAACAGGAGATTATAAAAATGAGTGATAAAATTAAGCATTGTTGTCAGTTGATGACAAAATTTGTAGCTGATCCAAGAGTAGATGTTGAATATTTAGAATATTCTAGGGGTTATTATATTGATATGGGTCCAGAAGCAGACGAGTTTATATTGTATTGTCCCTTTTGTGGTAGTAAGTTGCCTGAAAATTTACATAAGAAATGGTTGGAGATTTTGGAAAAAGAATATGATTTAGATGATCCAACAAGTGATGAGCAATCGAGTAAAGTTCCCAAAGAGTTTAATAGTGATGAGTGGTGGAAGAAAAGAAATTTGTAAATTTTTAAGGTATGGGATTTTCAGATGGCTATAAAAGTGAAAACAAAAAAAGTTGTAAAAAAAGAAATTGAGCATTGCTGTGAAAGCATGGATTATTTTTTGGAGGAAAAAAAAGTTTCAATTTATTATAACCCTATTTATCGAGAATATTTTATTGGTTTAAAATCACCAAGAAATGGAAAGCTTGTAATTTATAATTGTCCTTGGTGTGGTTTTGAATTTCCAGAGAGTTTAGTGGATGAATACCATGAGATCTTGGAAAGTGAATTTAAAATATATTGTAATTCAGAAACCGGGACTTATTACGAAATAAATGTTGATAGTAAGGGTAAGAGTAATGAATTTTATGTTGATCTGCCTTTTGACTTCACAACTGATTATTGGTGGAAAAGAAGAGGATTTTAATATAAAGTATAGCGAAATATTTTGGTTTTAAAGTATATTTATTTAAGGGTATAATTTTTTTAAAAAGGGAATTAAAATGTTGTTTAAAAAAAAGTTTTGTGCAGTTATTTTTATTTTGTTATTGTTGTCTCCTAGAAATACGAATTCTATAGGATTTTTGGTGGCTTTGTTGCCATATTATCCATATCTTATCCCTGTTGCAGTTACCGTTGTTGGATTATTTAAAATAAATAATGATAAAAAAATGCGTGATTTGCAGAATGGTGTTGATGAAGTTAGGCGAGAGACTCGTGAAATAAATGTAAAAGTTACTGTAGTAGATAATAAGGTCACTGTAATAGACGAAAAAGTTGAGGCTGTGCATGGAACAGTCAATAATTTTGATAAAAAAACTGATAAAAATTTTATAGAAGTTAAAAGTGAAGTTTTAGCAACCAAAGTCACTCTTATGAAAGAGTTATCAAATAAAGAGAAGATTTTAAGCGATTTAATTAAAACAACGGAGCAAAATGTTCGTCAGGAATTGCAAGAAAATTATAAGAGTCTTGATTTAAGTATTAATTCAATAAAACAGGATATTACAACTTTAGCAACAAAAGAAGATTTAAGTGATCTTAAAAAAACAGCAAAATTAATTGAAGATAAACTTAATAACTTGCGAAATGAAATTGGTGTAATTATTAAAGAATCAGAACTTAGAATAAAAGAAGATTTAAAAAATAAATTAGAAATTTCTTGTGATAAGGTTGTCAATGATATTGACCCTAAGCTTGTATTGTTAAGACAATATCTTGAACGAGTAGAGAGAAAGCAAACTGAATTTGGTAATAATTTTATGGATTTGGACAATAAAGTTACAAAAATTGGCAGTGATGTAGGTGAAGTTAAAAAAATTATTGTTGAAAAAACTCAGGGAGCTGTTGTTTAATAATTATTAAAAAATTAATTTAGTTATTGGGAGTTGCATGAAGATAAATAAAAAAATATTGGCTTTTTTGGCGATTTGTATTTTGGTTGGCTTGTATATTGCATATAAGTTTGGGTTTGCTCAATATTTGAGCCTAGAAAATATAAAAGCACACAGTCAGTATTTTTCAGAAATTGTATCTAAGCATTATGTAATTTCAGTAATTATTTACATGATAGCTTATTTTTTAATAATAGCTTCGGCAATTCCTTCAACTGCTCCAATGAGCATGATAGGCGGTTTTTTATTCGGGACCATGCCAACTGTAGTTTATTCAACAATTGCAGCAACTTGTGGAGCAATGGTATCTTTTTTATTGATAAAGTTTTTTTCTGATGCTGCCATAGAGGATGTGCCTGTAGGTGTTTTGCCTAAAGATTATACAGATAAGGTTGGAAAATTCAGGCGTGGTGTGCAAGAGTACGGTTCCTTTTATTTATTGTTTTTACATTTTACTTTTTTGGTGCCATTTTTTGTAATTAATAGTTTAGCTGTAATTTCTGGAGTTTCTTTTTTGACATTTATATGGACGACTTTTATTGGCTTTTTGCCATGTGCATATGTGTATGCATTTTCTGGCCAAAAATTATTATCTATAAAATCAGTAAACGATATTTTTTCTTGGCATGTAATATTAATTATAATTATGCTTTTATTTATTGTGAGTTTGCCTTTAATAGCAAAATTTCTAACTAAAAATAAATCATAAAATTCTAAAAAAGAGAGTATGTAATGTTTTTAAGTTTAAATACAAAAAAACTGTTTTTTAAGTATTTTTATAGTTATAAAGCTAAATTTTTTTTGCTTCTTGCGTTTATTTTTTTAATTTTAATTTTGCGATATATAGATTTAGAAAAATATATATCTTTTGATAAAATCGAATTATATCAATATTATTTAATAAATTTTGTATCACAAAATTATTTTTTATCAGTTTTAATATATTTATTCGTTTTTAGCATATCAATAGTTTTATTTATACCTATCGCTGTAATAATGAACTTAATAGCAGGTTTGTTATTTGGTCTTTTTTGGGGAACCGTGTATGTAAATATTGCTACGGTTTTTGGTTCGGCAGCTGCATTTTTAATGTTTAGATATTTACTTGGCGATTTTATTAATAAAAAATACTCGAGTAGATTAAAATATTTCGATGAAAATATAAAAAAGAATGGAGCTAGCTACCTTTTATCTATGCAGTTGTTTCCTGCTACACCAGTTTTTTTGATAAATACATTATCAGGGTTAACACAAATTAGTTTATGGACATTTATTTGGACAACTTCTATTGGAATATTGCCAGGGTCGCTGGTGTATGTTTTTATTGGACAACAATTTTTAAAAATGGAATCGACCAAGGATATACTCTCTTGGCCGATTATTTTGGTTATTGTTTTATTAAGTTTATTATCTTTATTGCCAATTTTATTGAGTCGTTATTTTAATAATAAATAGTTTTGTTTAAATTATGTAAGTTATATCGCCATTATCGTCAATTGTTGGTATTTTATGATCTTTAACTTTAACTTGATCTTGTTCTTTTGTGATTTTTGGTTTTATTTCATTGTACATGCGCATAGGGTCAATTTTTTCATATTTGTCTTTATCTTTTAAATGGAATCCGCCCTTTGGATATAATTCTTCTTCTGAAATGCGTTCGCCACTTTGATCACTATTACCCCATATTATTGCAGCTATTATGCCAAAAATTGTAAGACCAGAAGCTCCGGCTATAATATACTTTTTTTTGGATGTTTTTTTTGGTTTTTCTTTAAATGGCCAAAAATATGCTTGTGTTGTACATTGTGTTGCAACAAGAGAGAATATAGCTATAAGTGTAAATAGCTTGCGTGTTTTTTTTGTATTGTTTATCATGGATTACTCAAACGGATTATTAAAGGGGTTTTAATATTATATATTTTAATATACTCATAAAATACTATCTCTAAAGGATTTTGTTGTCAAACGGCCTGATTACTTATGTTTTATTAAAACAATTAGAAAGTATTTTAAAGTCTTGTTAAGTTTATTTACTACAAAAGTAAAACTTAATAATTATTATAATTCTTAGATTGCATAGTTTTGCATTGCAATAATTTTTGTAAATTTGTTTAGTTCTTTTATCATATCTATGCATGTGCCGTTTCTATGAATTACAGAATAAATGCCAGCTTTTTTTGCAGATTTTACGTTTATTGCCTGATCATCGAAAAAAATACACTCTTTAGGGTCTAAATTATATTTATCAAGAATATATTCATATATTTTTGGATCTGGCTTTATAAGCCCTACGCGACCGGAAAATACGATATTATTTTTATCAAATAGATCAAAAAGCTCAGGCAATTGTTGTATGGCAAGATAAGAAGATTCTAGATCCCAGTTTGAGAGAATAAATAATTTATGCCCACTTTCTTTGCACATTTTTACAAATTTTAAGCCTTCTTGTGAGATTCTACAGGATTTAGCCATATCTTGAGGGGTGAATATTAGGCTTATTATTTTGCTAAGAAAATCTTTTTCGCCTGGGCGCAGAAAAGTTGGATTATTTTCTAAAAAATCTAAAGCCTGTGTTTTTATTTCTGTAGATGTTTGGTCTCCAGAAAGCCAGTCGCACATGATATTTGGAAGTGGTTTGCCATTATCGTCACTGGCACCAAATGTGTTGGTTGTTTTTGAAGGTATATTTGCCAGCGTTTGAAATAGGCGTTTTTTTATCAAAAGAGGATTATTAAAGTGGGCTAAATAAATAAGAAAGCTTTTTAATGGGATTTGGTTCGCAAAAGAACTTGTGTCTGTTCCTACCAATACGCCGCCTAAGTCAAAGATAATATTTAGGCCAAAGCATTGTGTGCTAAAAAGTAATATTAAAGTTAATATTAAGTTTTTAGTGCTTAATTTTTTTATATTTTTCAACATAATCTCTTATTTCTTGTAAATTTAGGTTATTTTTCATTTATAATACTTATATTTATAATCTTTTTTAAAAAAATAGTCTATTATTTGCTATACTGAATTTAGTTGTAAAAATTATTATTTTTGCTTTTTTTACAGGATTAGTCATGAAGTTTTATAAAGAAATTTTAATGGATCATTATCAAAATCCAAGAAATAGAGGGCATCTTGAAAAGCCAGTATTTTCAACGGTACAATATAATCCATCATGTGGTGATAGCATATCTTTTGAAGGTATTATTGAAGATGGAATTATAAAGGCGTTGGCTTTTGAGGGCAAAGGTTGTGTAATTAGTTTGGCGACAGCTTCTATGCTGACAGAGTTTTTTGTTGGTAAAAAGATAGAAGAGGTTTTGGGGTTTCAAGATAGTAAAATAAGTGAAATAATTGGTATGCCTCTGGGGCCTATGCGTATTAAGTGTGCTTTGCTTGCGCTTATGGCCCTTAAAGAGGGAATACTTGAGTATAAGGCTAAGCATGCTTGACCGGTGTAAGTTAATAAAAGAGATAAACGAAGTTTCAGATAAACTATTCGTAGATTTCTCTCATGAAATAAATATAGCAAAAGAAGTTTGGGATAAAATTTCAAAAGATCCTGTTTTTAAATATAAAATTAAACACCTAACGCAATCAAAATTGATTATTCCAGATTGGTATGGTGATTTATGCGATGTTTTTGAGGTGAAAAAAAGTATAGATAAGTATGTTATTTTATCTTCTGACGGTTCACAAATTTATCCAGACAGGCATTCTGGTACTTTTTGTCATTTGATAAATATCGGGTATGTAGCAATAAATTATGGCATTGAGACTGGGCGAGTTGGGTTAGATGGGCAGGTTATAGAAGCGGGGCAAAATTTTCAAGAAAAACGCGTCTATTTTAATTCAGAGCCACATGTGTTTAGCGACTTGTTATTTGATGACTTTCAAGATAGTCCTGTTGATTTGGTAAATTGTAGCAGACAAGATTATGAATTTATCGCAGGTTATGATCTGGCGACTGAGTATGTAAAATTAAATTTGCCTATGGTTTTTTTGTTTGATGGATCTATTATATTTTGGCACCTCGAGGCAAAAGCAGAAAGTGTTAAAAAGTATTTTTTAGAAAAATATTTGAGCATAATGAATAAGTTTTATGAAGACAAAGTTCTTATGGCTGGATATATAAGTTTGACTAAAAGTAAAGAGCTTTTAAGTTTAATTAGGGTTGCGTTATGTGATTTTAATGTTGAAGATTCACAGGCATATAAAGTTGTAGATTGTATTTCTGATGCCACGATAGCTGGATTTTATCTAAAAGAGTTTGAGCGAACAATTATTTTTAAAAATACTTCAAAAATTACTGAGTATTATCCTGAGCATCTAAAGCCACATTTTTTTTATATTAATATTGGGCATGAAATTGCGCGTATAGAGATTCCGGCTTGGATCGCAAATGATCAAGAGAAAGTTGATCAAGTTGCGACTATTATTGCTGATCAGACGATTAAAGGCATGGGCTATCCTGTAGCAATTGCCGAAGCGCATGAGCAAGCTGTTGTAAAGGGGGCCGATAGGGAATTTTTTTATTATTTGATTAATAAAAAGGGTTTTGAGCAAAATAGAGGCATGAAAATATCTCAAAAAAGTAGAAAAAAGCTTGGCATGAGCGTTTAATTTATTTGTGAGTAAAATAAAAAATGGTGAGCCACGATTTTTATTAGCTGTGACCCCCGATTTTAGAAATTATTATTTATTTTTTTTGTAATTTATCAATAATTAAAGAATTTAAGCTTAAACCCTTAATTGTAGCGGCTTGCGAAAGTTTTGCATGAAGGTCAGGCGAGATTCGTATTCTAATATTTCCTGAAAATGTTTTTTCAGGTTCTTCGCCGCGTTCTTTGCACCAATTAATGTAGTCATCGATTGAATCTTTGAATGCTTTTTCTAATTCGTTTACGGTTGTGCCTTGAAACGTTATTACGTCTTTTAGGCCAAGGACTTCACCGTGGAATATTTTTGCTTCTGCATCATAAGTAACTTCGCCCAAATAACCTTTATATTTCATCATATCTTATCCCTGCATTTTCTAGAAACCTACGTACCGACACTAAAGCTCCTTTATCAGTCTCTTTTCTCGGATGCGGCCTGTGAAAAACGGCCTTTATTCAATTAAGAATAACGCGTATTCTTGATCCGTTTCCTTCACTTATTTCTGCGTCAAGATTCTTAAAAAGAGACTCAATATTGGCCCATTTTACATTTGAGAGAGTTGGCTCTTCAAAAATAGCTTTTAACATTTCTCTTTGTTTTTTATTCACGTGTACCTAGTTTTCTAATATTAAACAATAATACTTATTATAAATAAAATAGTACCACATTATAGCACCATTGTAAATAGCCAAAAGGAATAGGTTCTCCGGGGTTATTACATAAGCGCATGAGCAGGCGGTTGTTAAAGGGGCCGATAGGGAATTTTTTTATTATTTGATTAATAAAAAGGGTTTTGAGCAAAATAGAGAGCTTAAAATATCTCAAAAGAGTAGAAAAAAGCTTGGCATGAGCGTTTAGTTTATTTGTGAGTAATTAAAATTGTGTTTTATATGAAAATATAGATATTATATTATTAGTTTGAAAATATTTAAATTATTGAGTTTTTTAAAATTAAAGAGGGCTTTGCATGAAAAGAATAAGTTTTAAATTTATATTTTTGATATTCACTATTTTTTTTACAAATTTTTCTCAAGCATTTTTTAAAAAAAAGGATACAGTTTTTAAGCCAAAGGCTAGCGAGTATAAAGGTTATAAGTCTATTAAAATACCAAAAGATTTTTTAGTAAAAGAAAAACCTCATTGGATATATGTATATAGAAAAGATGGTGAAGAAATGATGAAAGAAACATTTTTAATAAAAGAAGAAAAGAAATCAAAATTTTTTGTATGGCCAGTAACTGATTGGGTAAGTTATTATCCAGAATATTTAAATAAAGAGTTGTTTGAAAATTTACGTTTTAATTTTTTATTTATGGATATACAGAACGGGGAAATACCAGAGGAAAATAAGATTTCTCCTGAAGGTTTAGGATGTATGAGAAAGCAGTTTGAGTTGTTACACCAAAAAGATTTTTTAAAAATACAGGACGAGGCTCTAGTTGCATCTTCTGGCAGATACAAGATTCATTTTCAGATAAAACAGGAATACTATAAGTCTTTTATTGAGGATTTTGAAAAATTTATGATAACAAATAGTGAGTGTAAAAAGTATTTATGTGCGTTTAAGTTCCTTGCCAAGCCTTTTAAAGACAGTGATATGGTTAATGGTTCTATAGCTACAATAGTTGTTTATTTTGTTCTAATTCCAGGAGAAAAAAACGAAAAAAATATTATTGTAAAGCTTGTTTTGGATTCTATTATTAATAGATATGGTTTGGTAGCAAAAGAGATTGATCTTGGCTCTGTGCCTAGATATAGTAAAAAAGTAAAAGATTTTATTTATATTGCCGGTGGTGAAGGGCATGAGAAGAGATGTTATTTAGAAAAATTAAAAAATGGCGAAAAATTAAAAAAAGATATTTTTACAAATGATATGGCATTTTTCAGGGGATATGAGATAGATTATAAAATTAAAGATAAATAATTATATAAAAAATAAAACAAATAGCTTTTAATTCATATCTAATGTTATTAGACTTTTATGGTTAATTTATTGATCAAATAATATTATTTTTGGTATTTTAAGGTTGAGGTTGCATGTCTAAATAATAATGGGGGGATGGGCAATGGTAAAAAAGATAATTTTTTTATTTTTGTTATTGTTTTGTTTAATTTTATTGCGTCCAATAGCACTGTGTGAGTTTGCACAAAAAAATATTAATAACAAATTAGATAAAAATATAAATATAAATAAAAGTTACTTAGAGTCTATAAAAGAGTTTATTAATAAAAATTTTATAGAAATTAAGGGTCTTAAAAATATTAATAATAAAAGTTTATATAAAAAAAACAAAAATTATATTATTAATAATTTATATGTAAAAAACAAGAATAATGGGGCATATGATTACACTTTTCCAAATATTTCTAAAAAAATTACTCAGTCTATTTTTGATGAGTATCTAAATTGCAGGGTTTCAACCAAAAGTAAGGTCACAGGAGTAAAAAAGCAGGATTTAAAGAATAAATTTGATTGGTGTTCGTGTCGAAAAGCAAGGGCTAGTACTCGTCTTTATTTAGTAACACATATTATTAATGAGCTTGCAGGTAGGGACAAAAATAAAGAACTTGTTTATGTTTCGTTTGGATCTGGGAAGCTTTTACAGGATTATTTGATAATTAAGGGGCTTGTAGCGGCTGGGTTTAAAAATATTAATGTTAATTTGATCGATTTGGGTTATGCAAATACTAGTAATATAAGTATTAATAACGGAATTGACGTAGATGATTTTTTAAAAACATTTTGCAGGAAAAAAGGTGAAAGTTTTGATGAAAAAGACTCTCTCTGCGCTTTTTGTAAGCTAGCAAAGTCTTGTAATTGTATAAAAAAAATTAATTCTTATACAACTTATTTTGATTTTTTAAAAACATGGGGTAAAAATAGGGTAGATATTTTACTTTTGATTGATCCTATGAAATTATTTGCAGAGCTTCTTGAAACTAAAGATCCAATTTATGTAAATCATGTTAGCGTAAAAGATCAAAAAGCTTGTGAAATTGTATTTTTGTTGCCATATGAAGGTTATCCCAAGATTTTTTATAAGAGTGATAATTTAGATTTTGATAAAAATATTAATACTAATTTTTGTAATTTAAAAAGAGATTGCTTATTTTCTTGTATAAATTCTTACAAGGGTTATAAAGATAGAGCAAATTTCATTAGATCTCTTGATTTATGTCTTAATTGGCCTGTAATATGGCAAGATAAATTTTGTTGTTCTCTTGAAAATCATAAAATAAATATAAGTATGAGCCAGAGTCAGAGATATTCATTTTATGATATTATTAAATCTACAGTTTCTAAAAATGCTTTGATTTATCAGCTTGATGATAATAAAATATTTTTTGGTAAGTGTAATCTTTTGATAGATGCATATAAAAAAGAGGGATATAAGGTATTAAAGTAAGCTGTATTGGCTCTAAAAATTTTATTTTAGAGCCGGCATTTATTTTTGACGCAATATGGTTTTTGTTTTTATCCTAAGTATTTAGTCAAAAATTTTTCGGCAGCTTGATAAAATTTAAGTTTATTTACTTCTTTTAGTAATCCATGGCCTTCATCTGTAAATAGCAAATACTCGTAATTAACGCCATTTTTTTTCATAGCTTCAACTATTTGTTCAGATTCAGCTTGCTTAACTCTAGGGTCATTTGCACCTTGAACCACCATAACTGGAATTTTTATTTTATCTGCATGAAATAGCGGTGATATGGATTGCAAAAATTCTTTCTCAGTTTCTAAGTCTCCAACACGTTTTTGGAACATATATTTTCCAGTACTCCAATATGGGGGTATTGATTGCAAAAGAGTTATTAAATTACTTGGACCAACAATATCTATTGCGCAGCAGAAAATATCAGGTGTTAGTGCTGCGCCAGCAAGTGCTGCGTATCCGCCATAAGATCCGCCGTATATTGCAACTTTTTTTGGGTTTGCTAATCCGGTTGAAACTGCCCAATTTACAGCATCGGTTAAATCATTTTGCATATTTTTTCCCCACTGCTTGTTGCCATAATTTAAAAAGTTTTTACCATACCCTGTTGAACCTCTGAAATTAACTTGCAAAACTGCATACCCACGATTTGCAAATAATTGTGAAACAGGATTATAGCCCCAGTTATCTCTAGTCCATGGTCCGCCGTGAACAAAAAGAACCATTGGTAAATTTTTGCACTTTTTATTTATAGGGCAAGTTAGATAGCCGTTTATTTTTATGTTATCTCTTGATATAAAAGATATAGGTTCTGTATTCGCAAGTTTATATTTATTTAGTTCTGGCATATTATAAAATAGAAATTCGCCTTTTTTTGTTTCTCTATCGAATAACCAGTAAGAAATTGGCCCATTATCTTTTATAAAAACGATAATCCATTTTTTGTCTTGGCTGTCTCTGCTTTGTAGACTAATATCACCGGTATCTAATTTCATGGCGAGTTTCATATCGCTTTCAAATTTTTTATTGAAAAAAATCCATTCTTTCTTTTCTTTTTGATAATAGCCTGCAAGTAGTTCATTTGTGTCTTGATTTTTTATTATGTCATCAAAATCGTAATTTAGATCTGAAAAAACAACTTCAGTTTTTCCTGTTTTGAAATTAATTTTTACAAGCCTAGTTGTATCTGAATCTCGTGAATCACATGCATAAATAAATTGGCCATCTCTTGAGAAATGCAAAAGTTTGCTTCTATCTTCTTCTAGACTCCAAGACGCTATTTTTCTCCAGTTACTATTATTATTATCTTTTACGAGAGCATCGTATCGGCCATCTGGTTTTGCTATTGTTGCAGCTTTAATGTTATTGCTAAAGTCTGTAAGCCAAGAATCGATATTTCCAGGATTTTGCGCAATTAAAATTAAGATATCTGTTTTTAGATCTATTTTGTATACATCAAAAACTTTTTTGTTTCGCATGTTGAGTGTAATTATCATTTGATTTGGTAAATGTTTTTCGTAAGATAAAAAACTTGCTCTTGTATTTTGGAAGGGAGTTAGATCTTTTGTTTCTTTAGTGTTTATGTTTACTTTATATATGTGATAATTTTCATCTCCGTTATTATCTTGAATGTAAAATAGATGTTCATTATCAAAAGCCCATATATATTGGACTATATCTCTTTCTTTTTGTATTGTTATTGCTCTATCGTCATCTTGACCTATTGTTTTTACCCAGATATTGCGCATGCCATCGCCATTAGTTGGAGCAAGATAAGATAGTTTTTTCCCATCAGGAGAGATCTTTAGTCCAGACTTTGCAGGCGTACCAAAAAGAACTTTTAGTGGTATATGATTACTTTTTGGATAAATTAAATAAAATACTGTAGGTATTATTAATATTGTCAGTGTAAATAAAGTAATTTTGAAATAATTTTTTTCAAACATCTACTTTTTCCTTTTTTTATAAATAATTAAACTATAAGCTTCTTTGTTTGCATGAAATTAGCATTATTTTGCAATTTATTCAAGTTATGTGTTTTTCTAAAAGTGCAAATTTTAACTTAAAAAAAGGCCCCGTTTACACAGGGCCTAAATTATATTTAAATAAATTAATTTATTTATTTTTAACCAAGAAACTTTTTGAAGAATGCGCCAATTCCGCCGGCTTCTTCTGTAGGTGTATCACCTATAATTTTTGCATAATCTTTAAGTAAATCATGAGCCTGCGAATCGAGTTTTTTTGGTATATGGCATTGTGTAATAACTACTAAGTTGCCGGTACCTTTGCCTCTTAGTCTTTCAAAGCCTTTTCCAGGGATAATTAGTTTTTCGTCGACAGGGCAACCCTTAGGAATTTTAATAGCTACCTTTGAACCATCTATATTTTCTATCTCAATTTGTGAGCCGAAAACTAATTGTGGGTATGTTAGCGTTACTTTTACAATTAAGTCATCTTCCATTCTTTGGAATTTTTTATCAGGCGCTATATTTATTTGTATAAATAAGTCGCCAGCATTTCCACCATAAACTCCAGCATCACCTTTACCAGGAATTCTTAGTTCTGCACCGTTAAATACTCCTTTTGGTATATTTACAGTGAATTTGTCATAATTTTGTATTCTTGATTGGCCAGAACATCTTGTGCAAGGGTCTGTAATTATATAGCCTTCGCCTCTGCAGGTACTGCAAGTTTGGGAATACATAAAAAAGCCTTGTCTTATGTTTATTTGGCCTGCGCCGTTACAATTTTTGCATGTTTGAGCAGAAGAACCTGATTTTGTTCCTTTTGCTCCGCATGCGTCGCAAGGAAAGAATCTATAATATTGAATTTCTTGCTTTGTTCCGGTGTAAGCTTCTTTTAATGTTATATTTATGCTTTTATGTAGATCATGTCCATGTTTTGGTTCTGGCCCACCCTTTTTTTTAGATTTTTTTTGCTGCTGTCCTTGACCAAAAATATCTCCGAATATGTCGCCAAAAGATGAGAATATGTCATCCATATTCATTTCTTGGCCATTATAACCTCCAAACCCACCCATGGTGTCTGCCGAGTCGCCATATTGATCATATTTTTTGCGTTTTTGATCGTCAGAAAGTACTTCATATGCGCTTGCAGCTTCTTTAAACTTATCTTCAGCTTCCTTGTTACCTGGATTGCGGTCAGGATGATACTTCATGGCAAGCTGTCGATATGCCTTTTTTATTTCTTCTTTAGTGGCAGTTTTACTTACCCCTAAAATCTCATAGTAGTCTCTTTTATTCATAATTATTTATTCCCTGATTTAAACCCCTAAAATAAGCCATATATTTAATATTATAGCATAAATTTAAGCAAAAATAACATAAACTTTTGGTTGACAGTATGTAATTTTTGATGTGTTATGTTAATATATGTGTTTGTTTTGAATTTATAGTAAAATGATTGTGGTTTAAATAATAAAATTAAAGGAATTTTTTATGTTGAATGAAAAAATAAAAAAAACAGTAATTATTCTTGTTTTTTGCACATCTTTAGCTTCAAACTTGCTTGCTATAGGTTTATGTGATGAATATCCAGTTGCTCCATGTTTAAGACAAATTTTAGTTGATATGTACGTTGACTATGCCAATAAAAATAATTTTGAGTTAGCTTTAAAGCGAAACGATTTTAATGGTGTTAAAATGTTTATTAACAGCGGTAAAATAAAAGTTGATAGGGAAATTATAAATGAAGTTATTTTTATTTGCAGTAACGAGATGAAAGAATATTTTTTGAAAAATTTTAGTAATGAAACAGAAATATTTCATGAAAATTTACAAAATAAACTTGGAGATTATAATAAACATTTTAGAACGTATACTGATGTTGAATTATTTTTAGAAGACTTGTATTATTAGGTTAAGTTTGTAGGTTAATCAAAAGATAATTATAAATTTAAATAAAAGCAGGGCTTCTGTAGAAAAAATTATGGGGGTTGTTTTTTTATTTTAATCTAAGGAGAAAGGGAAGTATGAAGAAAAAATTTAGACTTTTATATTTTATAATTTTTTGTTTCGTATTTATTAGAGCTTATCCGAAAATTCCAGCCATCTTATAAAGCCTTAAAGAACAAGCAAGATGCAAAAAGCTATCATAAGATTTTCTTTTTTTAGCCCAACAAGTTTTAATTCCGCGAAACCATGATAAAAT
>Ga0209417_1002060_pt1 | contig 33186 bp, 19 predicted proteins | sample RifGroF2_FD_184002 | JGI IMG/M metagenome (GOLD analysis project Ga0209417, IMG submission 184002) | Groundwater microbial communities from Rifle, Colorado, USA - Groundwater F2 (SPAdes) (version 2) | ecosystem: Environmental > Aquatic > Deep subsurface > Groundwater | place: Rifle, Colorado... | reverse complement strand
AAAGTTAATGGTTTGCATTTTAAACATGGTTGTGATTAATGCAGCTAAAAATTTGGCTCGTGCTTTATGCCATCCAAGATTTTTATTGAGAGTTGAAACTAAATCACTATTTTTGTTTTTATCCTTGGTATTCATATCATACATATTGACGTTGTAATCTTATGTAAGATACTGAATATCAAGGTATTAACCAAATTTTCAAAGAACCTAATTAGTTGTTTATCAGCATGTTATATGTTTTGTCATGTACTAAAATGATTTTCGATCATTTATATTTATTTTTTCAATATTTCATCAGGTGAAAACACCTGACGGAGGAAAAAATCTACTATATACTTTCTATTTCAACGCCTCAAACAAAATTTCCACAGGATGAAAAGCATTTTTTTGAGTTCCATCTTTTATTTGTTGGCGGCAACTTGTTCCGGCTGCAACAACAGTAATTTCAGAGTTTAAAGCTTTAATTTCGGGGAAAAGTTTTAAGTTTCCAACTTGCATCGAAAGTTGATAATGTTCTTTTTCAAAACCAAACGAACCAGCCATTCCGCAACAACCCGAAGGTATTTCGCTTGCTTTGTAATTTTTGGGAATGGATACCATTTTCAAAGTTGGAGCAATCGCAGAAATTGATTTTTGATAACAATGTCCATGAATTTTAAATTCTCGTATTTCGTCTGTAAACAAATCTTGATTTATGTTTCCTTTTTCAAATTCTGAACTTAAAAATTCTTCAATTGTAAATGTGTTTTTTGCAATTTCTTGTGCAAATTCTTTTAAATGTTGGTCAACTAAAATTGGATATTCGTCTCTAAATGTGAGAATTGCCGATGGTTCAATTCCAATTAATGGAGTTTCGGCACAAATTCCCTTGTTGGTGTTATCACCAACAAGCCCGTTCTGTCTGTTGGTGATAACACCAACAGAGGCAGTATTTATTTTTTTTGCAATTTCAACATTTTTATTTGCAATAACTTTTGCACGTTTCAAAAAACCTTTCGATAAAAAAGTTCGTCCACTTTGTTCAAAATCAGGAATTATAACCTTGTAACCCAAACGGTCGAGCAGTTTTACGCATTTAATTCCTATTTCACTTTCGTTGTATTTTGTAAATTCATCGATGAATAAATAAACTGATTTCCCCTTGTTGGTGTTATCACCAACAAGTTCGTTCTGTCTGTTGGTGATAACACCAACAGAGGCAAGATTTTCTTCGTCAGTTTTGAGATTGCTTCGTTTCTCTCGCAATGACTCACTTTTTGTTTTAGTAAAATTTTTATAAAAAACCGAGAATTTTTGAGTTGAAAGCGTTGGCAAATTTCGTTGTTGTGCAAATCCTGTAAAGTGTTTCACGAAAGTGGAAGTAAATCTGTTTTTCAAAACAAAATTTGAAATTCGTGGAAAAATTGACATTAATTTATTGATTTCGATATAATTTGCAATTAAACGAGTTCGCATTGATGGCGAGTGAATTAGATAATATTGTTGCAAAAATTCTGCTTTAATTTTCGCCATATCAACACTCGATGGACATTCGGTTTTACAAGCTTTGCACGACAAACAAGTATCTAAAATATCGTATAATTCTTTGTGGTCGAAAAGTTTTCCATTGTTGGTGTTATCACCAACAAGTAATTCGGAGCTGTTGGTGACAACACCAACAGCGGTGGATTTGTTATTCAAAATTTCACGTAACAAATTTGCACGAGCACGAGTTGTTTTTTCTTCATCTTTCGATGCCATAAAACTCGGACACATTGTTTTTCCTATAACTTCTGTTTTACGGCAATCGCCTGAACCATTGCATTTTTCAATGGTTTGCAAATATCCGCCCGAAGCTGAAAAATCGAAAAATGTTTCTACGTTTTGAGTTTTTTGATTAACCGCAAAACGCAAATTTGTATTCATTTTTGGTGTGTCAACAATTTTGTTTGGATTGAAAATATTTTTTTCGTCCCACGTGTGTTTTATGTCTTTAAAAATTTGATAAATTTTTTCACCCAACATCAACGGAATAAATTCGCCACGCAAACGACCATCGCCGTGTTCGCCACTCAACGAACCATTAAATTTTTTCACCAAATGTGCAACTTCCAATGCCAATTGATGAAACAATTCTACATCTTTTTCGGCTTTTAAATTCAAAACTGGACGCAAATGCAATTCGCCAGTTGCAATGTGTGCGTAGTAAATGCACGACAAATTGTACTTTTTCAAAATCTCTTGCAATTCTTCAATATATTGAGGCAAATGTTCGGGATTTACAGCCGTATCTTCAATTACAGGAACGGGTTTTGCATCGCCCGGCATATTCGATAAAACTCCCAAACCAGCTTTTCGCAAATTCCAAACTTTGGCAATATCAGAACCGTAGATTACTGGAAAATGATAACCAATTTTAACTTTTTTCAAATCTTCAATTAATTGATTACTTGATGTTTCGAGTTCTTCTTTTGTGTTTTTTGCAAATTCAACAATTAAAATTGCTTCGGGATTTCCTTCAACGAAAAATCGATTTTTATTTTGTTCAATATTTGCTTTTGTAAGTTCTAAAATTGTGTTATCCATTAATTCAATGGAAGTTGGCGAATGTTTCAAGGCAACTAAATTTCCATAAAAAGCTTCTTTTAAAGTTTTGGTATGAACGCAAATTAAAGCAACTTCTTTTGGTGGAAGTTCAACCAAATTTAATTTAATTTCGGTTGTAAAAGCCAAAGTTCCTTCTGAACCTGCAAGCAAATTACAAAAATTGAATTTTTGATTTGTTGCGTTTCCCTTTCTCCCCTTGTTGGTGTTATCACCAACAAGTTCGTTTTGTCTGTTGGTGACAACACCAACAGAGGCGGTAACAGAGGTTGTAAATATTTCGCTATCAGCCAAAATATCAATTGCATAGCCAGTATTTCGGCGTTCAATTTTTTTATCAGGAAACTGCAAATTTATTTCAGTTTGAATTTCTTTATCGGATAAAATATCGTTGATTTGACGATAAATTTTTCCTTCTAAAGTTTTAATTTTTAGCTTTTCAGCAAATTCATCTTTTGTCAATTCTTTGAAAACAACTTCCGATGCATCGCTCAAAAATGCTGTAATTTCCAACGTGTGATTTCGTGTGCTTCCGTAAACCAACGAACGAGCTCCGCAAGAATTGTTGCCAACCATTCCGCCAATCATACAGCGTGATGAAGTGGAAGTTTCTGGTCCAAAATACAATCCGTGAGGTTTCAAAAAAATGTTTAATTCGTCCAACACAACTCCAGGTTGAACTTTTATCCATTTTTCGTCTTTATTGAAAGAAATAATTTTAGTTAAATGTTTTGAAACATCAACCACCAAACCATTTCCAACAACTTGTCCTGCCAAAGAAGTTCCAGCGGTGCGTGGAATTATAGGAATTGAATTTTGTGATGCAAATTGAATTATTTTCTGAATTTCGTCTTTATTTTTTGGAAAAGCTACTCCCAAAGGCATTTCTTTGTAAGCAGAAGCGTCGGTTGAATAAATTATGCGTGAAGTTTCATCTGTGAAAATTTCAATATTGTGTTGTGATTTAAGCTGGGCAAGGGTAGAAGCGTTAATTGACATTTGGATTTTTTTACAAATTTATAGACTCCTCACATTAGGTTCGGAATGACAAGTAATAATGATTACAATATTTTCTAAAATGTAAAAATAAAAAAAAGGGTAGAAATTCTACCCTTTTTACCCCAAAATTAATCTAGAATGAATCGTTTTAACAGGAATTTATTATTAGAAGATAACTTTATAAAATACATACCTTTTGAATACTTTGTCAAATCAACTTTTGTAATCGATGATATGATATTTTCTGATAAAATAATTTTACCAGAAATATCTGATATTTCAAATGAGGAATAATCATCTGTGGTTTCAATATACAGGTTAGAATTTGTTGGATTTGGATAAATATTTACCAAATTATTTTCCGATAAATCATTGTTTGATAGAACAATAATAGTGGTTGAGCTATTATCCGTTCCACATGAATTTTCAGCAGTTAGTTCAACGGTAAACGAATTGGTTGAAGCATAAGTGTGAACTGGGTTTGCTTCGTTTGAAAATGTTCCATCACCAAAATTCCATGTATAAGTATTTGCATTTGAAGATAGATTTGTAAACGTAATTTCACTTCCATTTTCTACTTGCGAGAAACTTGCCAATGGCAAAGGGTTAACTGTAAACAAAACATCGTCGCTTGCTTCACAATTATTATTATCGGTAACTGTCAAACTGTAAGTATCAGAAGTGGATACGTTAATAGATGAACTTGTTGCTCCGGTTGACCAATTGTACGTGTTATAAACACCTGTACTAATAACACTTGATTCGCCTTCGCAAACTTCGATGTTGCTACCTAAATCAAGAGTTGGTAAATCTAGAACCGATACAGTTACGGGAGTTCTTTCGCTCATACAACTTGTTGTTTGCGAAATTTCCCAATCGTAAAAATAATAATAGTAACTCAAATTGCCTGCACTGTTATTTGTAATGCTCATAATACCTGATATCTCGTAAGGATAAGATGTTCCTGTACTACTTCTGAATAAATATGGAGAAACAGGTCCTGCAAGCTGTAAATTTGTTCCAATCGGAACGTCGAAATTCAAGGTAACTCGACTTTCGCCATCAGGAATGTTTACTGATATAGATTGTATTTCAATTCCAGAGCTATTTCTTAACGAAATTTTTCTTTCTCCTTCACCATCAGCATTTACAAGCACCGAATTTAATTTAAATTCCTCATAAGCGTCAAATTCTAAATAATGTACGTTTGAATTTATAAAAATACTTCCATTAGCCAAAACTATTTGTTCTCCAACATTGTAATATGTAGAAGTTTCGATATAATCTTCGACGTAATAAGTTGTATTTTCAGAAATGATAGGAGTTGCATATGAATCACCGATATTCAATAAATTTCCTCCATTGCTTTCGTCGTACCAATATAATGTTCCTTGTCCATTGGCATTAATAGTTGTACTTTTTACTCCACAAATATTTTGAGGCGTAATTGATGGTCCGGCAGGTCTATTAATCGTAATTAAATCTGAATAAGAAATTACGCCATCTCCATATATATTTGTAGCCGTTAAACTAACTGTATATATCCCATTTGTTGCATATGTATGAGTTGGATTTTGAAGATTAGATGTATTTCCGTCACCGAAATTCCATTCCCAAGAAGTAGCACCATTGGTAGATAAGTCATAAAACTGAACTACTCCAAGGCAACTTTCGGTTACAGAAGTTGTAAAATCTGCCACTGGAGGAGCAGTGGGATAATTGCAATTCCATTGAATCTCAAATCCTGCTCCGGTAGTATTCTCATCAGAATAGAGTTCGATGGTAATTGAACTTCCTGTTGAAATAATCGTTCCCGGATTTCCGGTTGTATTGCAATAATGAGTTCCATTAATTAAAGGCGAAGCATTGTCGAGTCCATCGTAAAATGCAATGTAATCGTAGTCGCATGAACCGCCACTTCCAGCTTCAATATCCAAATCCAAAACATTAACAGTTATGAAAGAAGCACCTGTTACTGAAATCGTTGTACTAGATGTTGTGCTAACTGAATAAACACCAGACACACCACCATCATCGTATAAAAATCCGCCACATTCGGTCAATGTTTGCGTTCCACTAGTAGGCATATCATATGAACAAGGATTCGAGGCATCAATATTTATGAAATTGGTTTTAGAAATTGTGTCGCTACCGCCAAACACACCTTGAATAATTAGTTGAACAGTATAAAAACCTGGATTGTAATAAGTATGCGATGGATTTTCTAAAGTTGATGTTCCTCCATCACCAAATGTCCAATAGAATGAACTAGCATCAACGCTTTGATTAATAAAGTTAACCGTTGAAGGTGCTGAACAAAACTCTGTAAAATCGGCAGAAAATTGAGCTGATGGCATTGCCGGAGCTAATTTTACCGTATCGAAAATCAATGTTTGGTAATCAGCAACTGTTATGTCAAACGTTTTTGACAAATATCCGTTTGCATCGTAAGTAACACTGTATGTTCCTGCTTTTATCGGTCTATAATAATCGCCAAATGGTAATTCGGTATAAATGTCGGTTTGATCAGAATCGTGATTATTTATAAAAATATTTGCATACAGAGGCTGAAGCGTTAACGAATCAACTACAATTCCTCTAAACCCATATTGAACTTGCTCAATATACGCTAAATATCCTTGATATAAATAATTCCAATAAGATGGCAGATTGCTTCCTGCGGGTAACTTTGTTTCCGATACTTCATACGTCATTTCTCTGCATCTTCCAAAATAATTATAATAATCTTGGCGACTTCCTGTAACTACATACCAATCAGCACCGTGAGTAATTCCGTCGTTTTCGCCGGTAAAATAACCCACAGGAGAATTTGCTTGTGCATAATCTCTAAACTCACTAGCTAAATCTATCCACCAATCTTGGTCGGCATGAGTCGTATAATATCCGTTTGTGCTTGGATTACCAGAAATAAAATGAGTAGTCCATGTATCCCAAGGATAGTTTGCGAGTTCAATCCCTCCATGGCTATTTGCAGACATTACGAAATGAATTGAATCAACTAAATTCATCATAAGAATTGATTCGGGTTGCCATGCTTCTCCATCAGGGTGATCATAAGCTTGATTTTTAAAATTTCTATTCAAATCAACACCATTTGCATTATAACGGGTTGCTCCACTTACAGTTGAATTTCCTGAAGCATATGTTCCGTCAGGGTTTTCTAATGGATTAATCCACAATTCTGTATTGTCAACAATATTAGTAGCTTGCGTGTTTGTTCCGTAATTAGAAAGCAGATAATCAATCAATCGAAGCATCATAATCCAACCGGTGGTTTCATCTCCATGCATAGTTGATGTGTACATAAATCGAGGTTCAGCCTCATTTACAGAAACATTGTCGCTAATTACGGCAAACAATATTTTTCGTCCTTCAACGGTCGTTCCAATTTCTTCAATTCGACACAATCCAGGATAATCTATTTCGTACTGATACATCATCGCTTCGTATGCTTCGTAGGTAGGATATGAATCCCAAGCCATTGTTGCTCTGTCAAACGATGAAAACATGGCAGGATTTTTAATCAAGTCTCCAGCTGGAACTAAAACTTCATAAGGGATATCGAAACCTTCAAAAAAATCAAAGCCCTTTTGGTTTGCATATGCGTATATTTCTTTATTCTCATAATCAATTTTATCAATTGATATTTTCAACGAAAGTGCTTTTAAAGTTTTTACGTTCTCTACTTTAAATTTAAAATAAACCTCACCTTTTGTCGTAAGGTATTCATTTGCTCTTTCTGGTTGTTGGGCTGTTGTGCTTATAAAAAAAGCGAAGGATAGCAAAATAGAAATGAAATAATGTTTCATAATCGTGCAGTTTTTTGACAAATGTAATAAATTACATGATTAAAGTCAAAAAAAAAGAAACAAAAAAGAAAATTTACTAGTTACAAGTTTCGATTTTTGTTTTCTAATAAAGCCTTTTCTTTAACTGACCGCGTGTACTTCCTTTTAAATCGAACAATGGTTTAACTTTTTTAGATGATGGCCATTGAAATGCTATAATTATTTCGTGCGAACCACTGTTTGTATTTCGAAGTTTTGAAAGTACTATATCGTAAGAATATGCTATAAAATAACGGTCGAAACGGTATCCTGCCATCAATAAAGCAGAATCGTCGTAACGATACGAAATCCCTGCTATAATATTATGATTAAACGCAGCTTTTACGTTCAAGTCAATCATTGTTGGTGCACCATTGATGATTTGAACTAAAAATGATGGTTCAATTTCAACTCCTTTCTGAGCTTCTAAAGTATAACCACCAACAACATAAAAATGATTTGCTAATTGCATGTTAGCAGGCTCATTTGACGAATCAAATTTTACATTAAAATTTAGCATTTGTAAAACAGAAAATCCAAGAAAAAACTTTTGATTGTAAGCTAATGCTCCAAAATTAAAATCTGGTTTTATCGATTTATCGTTCATCCCTTCAGAAACTTTTGGGTCGTAACCATCTTTCAAATCAAAATCGCTGCCATTTAGCGAATGTTGAACCACTGAAGCACTTAAGCCTAGTGACAACCAAAATGTTTTTACAGGCAAGTGATGAGCATACGATAAGTTTAGTCCCATTTTGCCAGTTGGTCCCGATTTATCGTTAAAAATATAAGTTCCAATTCCTGTTCTCTGATTCATAGCAAAATGGTAAGAAAGTGAGCTTGTCATTGGTGAACCTCCTCCAAATCCAACCCATTGATTTCGATGGTGCAGTTTTATTTCAGGTAAACTTGTTGAACCTGAAATTCCGGGATTGAAATACAGCATATCAAGTGAACGTAAGCTAAACTGCGGAATTTGCTGAGCAAATGCTGTTCCGAAAACCGTAACTGAAAGTATGCTTAAAAATAATCGTTTCATATTTTAGTAAGTTGTAAAGTTTATCAAGTTTGTAAAGTTCATCAAGTTTGAATTGTAAATTGCAATACTACTTCATTCGCTATTTTTTTAGAATTCATAATTGACAATTTATAATTTGTTATCTAACAATTGTTACAGTTCCTTTTAAAATTTCAGAACCATCACCCAAATCTATCATGTAGAAATAAGTTGCTGCTGGTAAATCTTTTGAATTGTACTTTCCATCCCAAGGTATTTCATATCGCATCGACTCAAAAACTTTATTTCCGTTTCGATTGAAAACATAAACAACAGCATTTGGGAACGATTCTTTTGTTAAGTAATCAATTGTCCAAACATCGTTATAACCATCTTGGTTTGGTGTAAAAACATTGTATGGATAAACATCGCCTGCATCAAGAACCACGCTTACTGTAGCTGTATTTACACATGTGTTTGCATCGGTAATTGTAACTGCATAGTTGCCCGCCTCAGTAACTTCAATTGATTGAGTAGTTTCTGTTGTTGACCAAATATAAGTTCCTCCTGGATTTCCAGCATCTAAGGTTAATGTTTGGTCTTCTAAAATTATTTCAACTGGACCGAATAATGGTTCGGGAAGAGCGTAAAAAGTAACCTCGATGTTATCTATTATGGTACATCCATTATTCGTAACAGTTACATTATAGCTTCCTCCTGCTGTAACAGTTGTAGAATAAGTTGTTCCTCCATTGCTCCACTCGTATTCGTAATCTGAATTATTTACAGTTTCCAATACGATGCTTTCTCCTGTACATTTTGCGGTGTCGTTACCAAGTTCAACAATTGGTAAATCGATGAAAGTAATATGATAAGTTCCTGCACCATCACAACTAGTTGACGATTGAGTTGAAACCGTATAAGTTCCTGATGTTGTAACATTAATTGTTTGTGTTGTTTCTCCAGTTGACCATAAATATGTATCAGCAGAAGAAGCCGATAAAGGAATTATATTTCCATCGCAAGCATCGTCTATATCATAACCAAATAGAGTAGTAGTTCCGAAGTTCACAACAATTTGGGCGGTATTTTCGCAACCATTTGTATCTTCAACAGTTAAATCAAATGTGCCGCCTATGCTCACATCAATGGTTTGAGTTGTAGCTCCAGTTGACCAAGAATATGAATTGTAAGTTGTTGATGGTCCTATTGTTACAGTTTCGCCGGTACAAGCAAAAACATCAGATAGATTCAATGTTGGCAGAGGATTTACATACACAGTTATGCTTGAAGTTGAGGTACTTCCAACAGCATCGGTAACAACAACAGTATATGTTGTTGTTATCGCAGGAGATACAGCACCTGGATTTAATGAGGTTGATGAAAAACCAGCAGGATTCGATGACCAAGAATATACATAAGCAACTGAACCTCCCGAAACAAGTGCTGAAAGATTAGTTGTTCCATTTTCACATATGGTATCGATGTCAACCATAGCTGTTATCGATAAAGCCCCACCAGTTACCGTTACAATAACTTGTGCAGTATCTTGGCATCCTGTATTTGTATCGGTTACAGTTAAGGTAAATATAGTAGTTGCTCCCAAGCTAATTGTTGTAGGATTTTGAACATCTGGGTCAACTAAAGATGTGGTTGGTTCCCAACTGTATGTATATGCTGTTCCGCCAGTTGCACTTCCTGACAAAGTAGCTGTAGAACCATTTGTTATTTCTTGATTTGAACCTGCATTTGCGGTAATTTCTGTAATATTGATTGTAATTTGGTCGGTATTTTCGCAACCGTTTACATCGGTTCCCGTAACTGTATATGTATCAGTAGCAGTTGGTGTAAATGAAACGCCATCGATAACTGAATTATCCCAAACGTAAGTTGTTGCACCACCTCCTGATAATGTAATCTCATCGGAATTACAAATACTATCATCAGCATCATTGGAAGAAGCTGTAACAGTTGGTAATTCGTTAATGTTTACCTTTACACTTGCAGTATCTGAGCATCCATTTTGAGTAACCGTAACTATATATGTAGTTGTTGCTGTAGGACTTGCATTTACTGTCGCCGATGCCCCCAAACTGTCAGACCACGAGTAACTTGTTCCTCCTCCGGCAACTAAATGTGCAACATCTCCGCTGCAAATAATTGTATCGTTAGAAACCGTTGGGGTCGGCAATTGATAAATGGTAACCAATAAAGTATCAGTTACTGTTCCACAAGAGCCTGATTCAGCTGTTAAAGATAAGGTTACAAGACCTGATTCAGCAACTCCCGGCTCATAGGTTGTATTTAATGAATTTGGGTCGGTGAAAGTTCCCGTTCCGCTTGTTGTCCAATACAAATCAGTATATGTCCCTATTGCTTCCCCATTGATTTCTAAGGATTCACCAACGCAAATATTACTGATTTGATTTACATTAATTGCTGTAACTCCAGCTGGTTCAAAAGGTGCTTGGCAACCATCGTTTACATAATAATCGGTTCCATCCCAATCAAAATCAACACGGTCTCCATCTCCATCTGAACTAAAATTCCCAAGTAATGAGTCAATATAAACTGTAACTTGGTCATTGCACCCTCCGCCAAAATCCATCGTTAATACATTCGTATTTTGAGAACCAGTATGATTCGAAAAATATCCTCCAAGTCCAGGACTTTTGGACTTATGAAATATAATATACAAGGTATCAGATAAATAAGAAAATGAATTTCCTGCTAAATCAAAATAATGACCAGCTGCTAGAGTTGGGTGACCAGAAGTTACAAGAGTATCAGAAGCAGTAATCATTAGAACTTTAGAACCGGCAGGTAAATTACCGCCAGTAGGTTCTATTAATAATCCACAACTCTGAATGGTACCATTTAGATAACTAGTTATTGCCGCAGTGGTATCATTTTGAATAAATCCTTCGAAAGAATTATTAGGCCAAGTAACTGTTAGGTCTGATACATTCAACGGATTTGGTCCAATTATAAATCTTACCATTTCATTATTACCTTCTGAGAATGTTAAATTATCTGAGATGCAAGCGTCAACTAATATACTCTCAATCTCAAAACAAGACGAAGGATAATCGGCTTGAGTAGTTGTGTTGTTTTCAGCAGCAGGGGTTAAATATACTTCACTTCCATTTCCAGTTGGGGCACAAAATTCAAATATTCCGACATAATATGTTGTTTCGGGATCCAATCCAGATATTGTAACAGAATTTCCTGTTCCTGCATATACTACAAACTCATTGGTTCCAATATCACTACCAGAACCAAAGTTTGCACTAGCGACGTAAGTTGTGTTGTTATTAGGTTCAGATGTTACTGCAGAGCCCTGCTTCACAACAACTAAACGGTGGTCGCCATCACCACTTGTCCAAGAAAGCGAAAACGAAGCATCGCTTATATTTGAAAAAATGAGACTTGAGACTTGGGTTGTTGCTCCAGAACATGGGGCGTCTGTTGTATTATTATTAGGGTTATTTGTATTTGTTGAGTTTAAGTATAACGACGAAGCACCAGTACAACTATATTCATAAACTTTTACGTAGTAAATTGTATTGGGAGTTAAATTAGTAACCGAAACTGAGTTTCCATTTCCTGCATAAATAATTTGTTCACCTCCTCCATAAACAGAATTTGCCGTATAACTAGTTCCGTCAACTAAATTTGTAAACGAATTTACAGTGTTTATTTTTACAATTCTATTGCTTCCATTTCCGTTTGTCCATGAAATATCCATATTATCGAGTCCTGTATTTGGGAAGATAATATTGCTTGCTTGAGTTGTTGGAGTGGCACAAGCAACCGTACTAAATAATTGCAAGTTATCGAAAGCAATATCTTCATCTCCTGCAGTTAAATCAATAGTTATTCTTATATCTAATAAATTTCCTGTTCCTGCAATATTAGCTGAAATTTCTTGAAAAGTATTTGTCAAAACAGTACCATCGCCTTCTCCATCAAAGTCAGTATCAATGCTACAAGGTCCATTTAAACCATCTGCTTCTGATTGGTCAATTCGCACCCAAATTAAATTTGTCCATGCACCACCATCAATATTATATTCAAATGTAACCTCATCAGGGTCTGCGTCCCAACCAACACCGGCGTCTTCTGCAAGAAGTACTTTAAACGATAATCCCGAAAGACTTGATATATCGATATTATTAATTGTCATCACACAGGGAACAGTAGATTGATCACCGTTTATATCCTGAGCAGCAAAAAACCAAGAACCATTAGGAGAAGTGTAAGTTCCAGTTATGTTGGTTCCGTCGGTTCTTGTGAAATAATCATCTCCTGCATCAGTAAATTCAGCTGGATTTGTTGTATATCCTCCCGCTGTTTCAAAATCTAATGTCCAAAATTGTGCATGTAAATTACTAATTCCAAGAAAGGCGATGAATGATAAAAGAATAATATTTTTCATATATAATAAATTGTTACAATAAACTCAAAAATAGGTAACCTTAAAATTATGTATTTTTCTATTAAGTTGGTTGTTTTAAGGCTAAAATTTACATGAAATGTTAAATATATGTTAATTATTTAAAGTAGTTCTAAATAATGAAAGCTATTTTTTACTTTTGTTACATGAAATTTTTCAAGAAAATTCTAGTGTATTATGTTTTGGTGAATTTTATTGTTACCACAATGGGATTCAATCTGATACATCATCATTGCGATATTTGTAGAGTTGACGATATTCATTTGTTCGAAAATGATGATTGTTGTGCGACAAATAGTTGCGAACTTGAGAAGTCCCATACTTATTTTGACTCAGCTATAAGTTGTTGTGAAGATAAAGCCCACAACTGCTCAAATAATTACGAATATCATATTCTAAAACAGGCTTTTACATACAAAACTGTCAACTTAAAGATATATCCTTTAACCTTTGTTTTGTTTTTCTCTCAAATTCAATTGAAATTCAATGAATTTTCATATACCAAATTAACAGACAATTTACCTCCTTTAATTAAAAATAAAGACAATGTTATTCAGCGTCTTTGTTGTTTTCTTTTATGATTTTTTAAAAATTTCCAAATAAACCTCCAAGGTTTTTAAAACCTTGGAGGTTTGAGAATAAGGACAAATTTTAACATAAAAAATCATGAAAAATATATTAATAATAATCGGAATATTTTTAACATTTTCAGTAAATGGGCAAGATTATATATCGGGATTTGTGCAAGAAAATCAAGCACATGGAGAGCATGTTCATTTTGCTCCACTCGTCAACGCAAATGTATATTGGTTAAATTCGACCAATGGTACCATTACTGACGAAAATGGATATTTTACAATCGAAAAAATAAAAGGAAAAAATAACTTTTTAGTGTTCAGTTATATGGGCTACTCGAGCGACACAATAGAAGTTGGAAAATCTCAAAAGGAGATAAATATTGTTTTAAAACAAGATTTATTGCTCAACGAGGTTGTTGTAGAAGAAAGAGTGAAAGGAGAGTTTGTTTCGAAAATGAAAACCATACAAACACAAACAATTTCGACACATGGTTTGCAGAAAATGGCTTGTTGCAATTTATCCGAAAGCTTTGAGAATAGTGCTACAGTAGATGTTTCGTATAGCGATGCTGTTACCGGAGCCAAACAAATTCAGATGCTTGGATTAGCAGGCGTTTACAGTCAAATATTAACCGAAAACGTACCTATGATTCGAGGCGTTGCTTCTACTTTTGGCTTGGGTTACATTCCTGGAACATGGATGGAGTCAATTCAAATATCTAAAGGAACGGCTTCGGTAATTAATGGTTATGAATCAACAACCGGGCAAATAAATATTGAGTACAAAAAGCCAGATAAAGCCGATAAGTTTTTTGTCAATCTTTATGCAAATCACATGATGAAAAGTGAAGCAAATGTTTTGTTGGCAAAAAAAATCACAGAAAGATTAAGCACTATGTTATTGACTCACGCTGAAAATTTCGCAAATAAAGTTGACGATAACAAGGATGGATTTATGGACATGCCTTTAATCAAGCAAATTAATTTATTTAATCGCTGGACATACGATATTGAGGGCAAATTTTGTGGACAATACGGAGTGAAATATTTGTATGAAAATAGAGCCGGCGGACAAACATCATTTTATAAAGATACTGATTACGGTACAACAAATTCGTATGGTTTGGGTGTAAATACTCAGCGAATTGAAGTTTTTGCTAAAAATGGAATTCAATTTAAAGGTGCCACACATAAAAGCTTAGGTTTAATTCTATCGGGGACATATCACAAACAAAATTCTTTTTTCGGATTAAATAATTACGATGTAACTCAACGAAGTTTATATGGGAACTTGATTTATCAAACCATTATTTCAAATACAAATCATAAAATTAGTACAGGATTAAGTTATGTACTTGACAACTACACCGAAAATTTTAATCTAACAAATTTAGATAAAATTGAAAGCGTTCCGGGTGCTTTTGCTCAATATACTTACGAAATTCGGGAAAACATGTCGTTAATTCTTGGTTTACGAAGCGATTTGAATAGTAAATTCGGACTATTTATTACTCCACGAACCCATTTTAGATGGGAATTTGCTCACGAAACTATTTTAAGAGCATCGGCAGGAAAAGGTTATCGAACTGCAAATGTTTTTGTCGAAAATACAGCCATGTTAGCAAGTTCAAGACAAATTGTAATAATCGAAGATTTTGATGTCGAAGAGGCTTGGAACTGTGGAATAAATTTAACTAAACACTTGGAAAAAGGTCACGATGAATTGGGAACGATAAGCATTGATTTTTATCGAACCGATTTTGTGAATCAGATAATTGTTGACTTTGACCAAGATGCAAGCAAGGCATATTTATACAACTTAGATGGAAAATCGTATTCAAATAGTGCTCAAATTGAGTTGATAATGACACCTTTTAAACGTTTCGATTTCACGTTAGCAGCACGTTACAACGATGTAAAAGCAACATTGAACAACGAATTAATCGACAAACCTTTAGTAAATAAATTGAAAGGTGTACTTGCATTGTCGTATGCAACCAATCACGAAAAGTGGCAATTCGATATAACCAATCAATTAGTAGGAACGAGTCGTTTGCCAAACACACAAAGTAGTCCTGCCGAATACCAAAAAGCAGAAAATTCGCCCGCATATTATATTTTACATGCTCAAATAACCAAAAAATATAAAAACTTGGATTTCTATATTGGTGGAGAAAATCTGACGAATTTTGTGCAAAAAGACCCAATTATTTCTCCTGAAAACCCATTTGGCGAGCATTTCGATACATCTATGATTTGGGGTCCAATAGTCGGCCGAATGTTTTATGTAGGATTTCGATTTAATATTAAGTAAAAAATAAACAAATGAAAACAGAAGTAATTTATATCGAAAATTTAAAATGTCATGGCTGTGCAAATACAATTCGTACAGAATTAAAAAAAACAGAAAGCGTAAAAGATGTGAGCATTAATCATGATGATTCATCGGTTACTATTGGCTACGAAAGTGACGAAAATAAAAGAGAAATATTTTTAAAAAAGCTTTCAAAATTAGGTTATCCAGAAAAAGGTAGTGGAAATTTTGGTGCAACCGTAAAATCGTATGTAAGCTGTGCAATTGGAAGAGTTAAATCGTAACTTACCTATTCAATGAATACTTATTTTTTGTCCTCGTTAGTGATAATGTTGTAACCAAGCAAAGCTTTTTCAATAAGCGTTGCTTATTTGATAATATGTAACTTGGACAAGAATGTTCGAGTTACTTTATAAATATCCTATTAGACATTATACCGAATAAGAAATTATATGCTAAATTTAAAGATTTGTATGACTCCAAATGAGTCATAGCTGAATTGTTCAGCTATAAACATACGACCACTACGTGGTCGAACTATTTGAAATTTTCTCTAAAAAATTATTCGGTATAAACCCTATTCAATTATAATATTTGTTGGAATGGATTCCAACAAGGGCAAGAAAATGTTGCTACAAATAAGCCAAATCGGTTTTAATATTCAATTTCAAACCTGTCGCTATCCAACAAAACAGGAAAAGCTTTTCTAAAATCTTCGAGTTCTGATTTTAAAATTTTGGTTGTAATTACGTTTTGTTTGTATTCCTCAATTTCGCTTATTGCATGTCCTTTTGGATGAATAATTTTTGAATTTCCTGAGTAATTAAGATTCATGCCGTCGATACCAACTCGATTAACACCAATTACATATATTTGATTTTCGATAGCTCGTGCCGACAATAATGTGTTCCAAACAAATTTTCGACTATCAGGCCAATTGGCAACATAAATTGCAAGATCGTAATTATTCCGATTTCTACTCCAAACCGGAAATCGCAAATCGTAACAAGTCAATAAATTTATTCTCCAATTTTTATAATTTACAATAACTTGTTTGCTGCCAGCGGTAAATCTTTTATGTTCATCGCCCATTCTAAACAAATGCCGTTTGTCATAGTAATTTATCTTTTGGTCGGGATGAACAAAAAAATGTCGATTGTAAAAATTATCGTTTTCCTGAATAATTACACTTCCTGAAATTGCAACATTCAATTCTCTTGCGGTTTGAGTTAACCAATCAATAGTTTTGCTGTTCATGGTTTGTGCAAGTTGTTTTACTTGCAGCGAAAATCCTGTTGTAAACATTTCGGGCAAAACAATTAAGTCGGTTTTGCCTTTCAAATTTTTTATCAATTCGTAGTGATGCGATAGATTTGCGGATACATCTTCCCAAATTAAATCGGACTGTACAATCGAAACTCTTAAATTTGTCATAAATTATTCTTCTGCGTTACCTATTGAAAAATATTCGGGATGTTTGCCAGTAGCACCTTTATATCTTAGTCTAATAGCTTTCATATCAACTTCAATATCTCCGGTAGGAATAAATTGCTCGCCAACGAATATTTCTTTCTTTTTATAATCTAAAATTCCTGTGTAAATAGGAACGTTTGCTTTTTCGGCAATGAAATAAAATCCTCTTTTCCATCGAAGAACTTTTTTTCGAGTTCCTTCGGGTGTAATTATTAAAAACATTTTATCTTTTGAATTAAAAAGGTCGGCAAGCTGATCAACCATATTGTTTCGAGTACCTCGGTCAACTGGAATCGCTCCCAATGCTTTTAACAAGTAACCTAGCGGAAAAAAAAACATCTCTTTTTTGATTACAAAATGAACTTTTATTGGCAAGGTGTTAAAAAAAAGTCTTCCGACGACAAAATCCATCATACTAGTGTGAGGAGCCACTACAATAATGCATTTATCAACTTTATAGTATTCGCCAACTATTTTCCAGCCCATTAACTTTAAAATCCACTTCGATATCATTATCTTTATTTTTTTTATAAAAGTATAATCTTTTCTCAACATATAAAATATTTTGTTCAAATACGATTACTATAAGATACTGGAACTTAGCGATGATGCTGGTATTATGGAAATTAAAAAGGCTTATCGGAATTTAGCAAAACGTTTTCACCCCGACGTAAATCATTCGCCCGATGCACAAGAAAAATTTATTTTAATAAACGAAGCTTACGAATATTTGATTCAGGCAAAATTAGATACGCCTATTTTTAAAGCAAAAACATCAAATAAGTCAAATTTCAGCGAAGAAGATTGGATATTTCAAGAACGCCAACGTGCAAGAAAACGTGCAGCCCAAAATGCTCAGAAAAAATATGCGGAATTTATGCAGAGTAAGATTTATAAGTCGGCTGTAATTATTTATACGCTAGTTGACTTAATTTTTATGCTTGTTTTTTTTATGATGATTTTTATTCCAATTATTTACACCATAAATAATGGTCTTGACCCAAAACGCATGGCAATGAATATTACAGCAGTGGTATTGGTCTCGATGTTAGGTGCAATTATGCTTTATGTAAGTTTGAAAGACAATCATTTTTTTCGAATTTTTAAATTCAAAAAATTCCGTAAGAATTAATAAAAAATGTATTCTTGGATAAATAATTACAACATAATTTTACACATAAACAGAATTGCATAAAATTTCTGATTAAATACAAAAATTAATAATTTTTCCAACAATGTTTTCTTAGATATTCGTCGGCGTCGATGTAGTGAAGATTAAAAGCCTTTTCCCAGTCAGAGCAAGCTCCATCGTTGTTGCCAAGTTCAAATCGACACATAGCACGAAAAAAATATGCTTCGGCAACTTTTGGATTTAGGTCGAGAACCATCGAAAAATCTTTATCGGCCAATTCGTACGAACTAGTTAAATAGTATGCGTTTCCGCGTAACAAAAAATAATCAGCATTCCCTGTATTGGTATGTAATGCATAATTAACATATTCCAATGCTTTGTGCATATCTTCCTGAGCAAAATAGATAAGCCCACAATAATAATTTGCCAAATCGTTTACAGGATAATATTTCAAATACAAATTTACATCATCAAGAGCTTTATCATATTCGTTGAGATTGTATTGTGCAATCATCCGATTAAAGTAATAATCAATTCGAAGTGAGTTGAAAGCAATTGCAGAATTGTAATCTTCTAAAGCCTTTTTAAATTTTTTATCAAGCAAATAAAGATTTGCTCTTTCGAAAAAATACAAATCATTTTTTTTGCTGATTGCAAGTGCCAAGGTTAAATCGGAAATGCTACCTTTATTGTTTCCCAAAGCTTTTGAAGCCATCGCTCTTAGATAAAAAGCATAATGGTTTCGTTTCGATTTTTCGAGAAAAGCATCTAAAATTTCGATTGCATCAACATATAAGGCTTTTGACATAAGGTACTCTGCGTCAAAAATGGTCATCTCGGTTTGCGAATACCAATCTTTCATCCATAAAGATTTCCACTCAATGGTTTCGTGATATTTTTCAAATACAGTATCGAGTTTAATGCTGGCTTGACTTTGTTTTTCTTTTTGTTTTAGATGATTTTCTAGCGATTCGAACATTTTTTGTTTTTCGCCCAGCATTGCATAGCATCTAGCAATTCCGTAAGTGCCCTCTACTGCATTTAAATTTTCAGCCTTTTTGTAATCCTTGAGTGATTGTTGAAATTCGCTAAGTTGAAAATAATTGTCGGCTCGTTTTAAATATATGTTAAACTGTGTAGAATCTAATTCAATAAATTTATTGTAAAAAAGCACAGCTTCTTGATAATTAGCTTGCTTTTCATAAGCTTCAGCTTTGAAATACAAATCATTTTTTTCTTGCGAGACTCCTAAAAAAGAAATCGTAGCTAAAAAAATTAAAATTATATATCTAATTATCATTTTCACTTTATTCAGCATTTATTTGTTTTCCCGACAAAACGTGAACAAACCCTAATATTGTTCTAGGTTCAAGTCCTGTCAGACGGTATTCATATACATCGCAAACGTAATAATAAACTCCATCGGGAACAATTTTTTTTGTTTCCATATTACGACCGTCCCAATTAATATCAGGGTCTTGTGTTTTGAACATTAAAACGCCCCATCGGTCGTAAATTTCAATATCTATTTTTTCAACAAAATTGTAAGGTCCAGGAATAAAAAAATCGTTCTGTCCATCATTGTTCGGAGTAAAGACGTTCGGTAAGTCATAATACGAACAATTATCAATGCAGGTTCTAGAAAGTTTTGAGCTCTCGTTTCCAACCGAATCGACTCCGGTTACAAGATAGCAGCCAGCCATTGACTCTTCCGGAACGTGAATATATGCTGTATCGTTAGCATTATTTAATGTAGCTATTAACTCTAATTCTCCGCTAATTGACGATGAGTAATAAATATTGTATTTTAACACATCGTCGGCACACGAATCATTTAAATTATTCCATGTCAAGGCATTTTTCAAACTGTCGCAAAGTGAAGTAAGAATTAAGTTCGGTGAACAAGGAGAAACATTATCTAGCGGACTTCCACAAGTATATTGCGAAAAATTGATTATCGGATCAATAAATCCATCGGTAATATATCGCCCAAGGCTTTCAATTTTATAACAATAGGTTGCTCCATTTTTCAACCCCGTATCAACATAGGGCAAGGTTGAAGTTATTCCGATTGAATCGAACTCCATTATCAAGGCATTTTGTCTGAAAACAATGAACGTATCGTTTAACCAAGGAACATTTTTATCAATATCAAGGCTGATTTGATTATCGGAACTCACAAGCTTTAGATACATTGACGATGCAACCTGAGGTGTTCCAATTAAAAAACGATTTCCAGTTTCATCGTTATAAAATTCAATTTTATATGAATATTGTTTTTCTTTTGTATTGATAAGCGTATCGACAAAAATAGTGTCATTTATTTGTGGTAATGAATCAATTAGCGATAGACTTTCGCCCCACATTCCCTCTGAACGATAAATCAAATATTTATATGGACCCGGAGCTGCAATGGTATCGAAATCAGTTGGTTTTGACCAAGCTACAAACATAGAACCTTCAATATTATCGGTATTTCGCACACTTACATTTGTAATTACCGGAATACCTTTTACCAATTCGGTACATACTTCAGCAGATGCAATACTTTCTGCCCCGTCGTCGAAATAAGCTGTAATAATATAGCAGTAAACATAGCCTTGAGCCAAACCCCGACCATCGTTATTATCGATATAATTTAAGGATTCAAAACCTTCTACATTAGCAATACGTTCGTAACCTGTCCACTGTGGAACTCCTGTTATACAATTTGCCGGAATATAATTGGCCAATCCTTGTTTTCTGTAAATAAAATATCCAGTTGCTTGTGAACATGAGCAAGTATCCCAAGTTAAATGAACAGCATTGTTTGTTGCCTCGGTTTGTATATTTTCGATGGGAGGAGCAATGACTAAAATTTCAGCATTTTCGATGTCAACCAATTCAACTTCGTCGTCATCATCTTTAGCTTTGAACACAACTTGGTAAGGTTGTCGGCGAACATGCGAACAATTTGTATTCCAAGTAAAAGTCTGGCTTACAGTTCCCTGTCCTATTTTTGGTTGTTCAAATACGGCCGAAGAATCGTTTAAATATAAAGGACCTCCGTTTCCGGTTAGGGTAATGATATTGTTATCAGAATCGCTTGCATTCACCTCAAATATTAGTGTTGAATCAACCACGACACAAAATTTTTCAAATGCGTCAATGATAGGAGGATTATTATCGCTTTCAATAACCTCAATTTGCATATCGCGAACAATTTTCCCAATTTTTATATTATTACGCCACTCTTCAATAACAATTGCGACGTTATATATTCCTACTTCAACAGGCGAATCCCAAATTAAATCTCCATTTAAAGAATCAATAAAAATAACATTGCTAGCTTCGGGCAATTCGTAACCAATAATATCTTCGCCGTTTTCGCCAGTACAAATTCCTAAGCGGTAAGCTAAGCTGTCGCCATCAGCATCGTATGCTGCAGGATTATGAATAAATATTTTCCCTTTTGCCGCTTTATCAATCGGAGGGTTCAATAAAACAGGAGTGTTATTATATCCAACTTCCGAATTGATGAGCATAACGGTTTTGATTGAAAAAACCACATTAACCGAGTTAGGAATATTCTCTACGCCATAATTTCTGTTAGGGTCTTCTACTATAATTTCGTACGTTCCTGAGCCGGGATAGGTGTGCTCTCCGATATAAACATTTTTATTGTAATTATCGCCCAAACTTGTTTTAACCACTCGCTGTACGATTGAAGTTGTGTTGTCTCCCCATTTTACTTCCAAATCGGGTCTATCGGCAGGACTTTGCGAGTAGGTAAATGTTGTAATGGTAATTTCGTAAGTGAGTTGTGAAATTTGTCGATATGTAATTTCGCCTGCTCTATTGTGAGTAGAGTATGCGTTAGAAAAAATCAAAATCGATAATATGAGTAATATTATATATCTCACTAAATAACCACTTTACATTTATAATTATCGTTCTTCAAATTAAAGCCTTGCTTAACATTATCGTAGTAAAAAATCAATAAATTAGTTTGATTTTCAAATAAATCGAGCATTAATTTATTCTCAAACTCAATTTTGTGAAAAGTATTTTTAGTTGGCAGAAAAAAATTAACCCAAATTGCATCTTCATGTTTTTTACTCGAAACAAAAGTTAGTTGATTACTTGGTTTTCCATCAATGTAAATTAAAAAATTTTCGTTGATGTACTTACTGATGTATGCCGAATTCATATCAACATTTTCAACCGCCAGATTAATGTTTTTCCCAAACTTATGAATTAAGCCATTTTGAAAATCGTCAGTAAAAAGTTTTATTCCAACGGAAAAACCTTGTTTGTCATTATCATACTCAACATTGGTCATAGAAAAATGCAAGGGATGACCCATAATACTTGTTGTAAGAAAGAGAAAACAAAATAATATTTTTACTTTTACGCTTATCATTTGAATGATAAAATTACAAATAAATTTTTGTTAAAAGGACTCTTAAAACAAATTTATGTCAATATTCAATTTATATTTAAGTTTAGGCTTCGACCATATTGCCGATTTTGCAGGTTACGACCACATACTTTTTATACTTACTTTGTGTACTGTGTACAGCTTAAAGCAATGGAAAAATTTACTAGTTTTAATCACCGCATTTACAGTTGGACATTCGATTACATTGGTTCTTGGGGTTTTAAATTTAGTTTCGATTCCAAGCAATATTATTGAGTTTTTGATAGCATTTACCATATTTATTACTTCGGTCAGTAATTTTTTTCAGGCAGGTAACATCGTAAGTAAAAACATGCATCGGGTAAAATACCTTTTTGTTTTGTTTTTCGGATTGATTCACGGGCTTGGATTTTCGAATTATTTACGTTCGTTTTTCGGTCAAGAAGAAAGTTTTGTACTTCCTCTATTTGCTTTTAATGTTGGAATTGAACTAGGTCAAATTATTATTGTTTCGAGCGTAATGCTGATTTTAACTTTAGCAACAAAATATGTTAGAATAATCCAAGTAATTATTACCTACCTTCTGTCAACTTTGGCGGCATTGATTTCTATCTATTTGATGATTGAAAGATTCTAAAATAGATGCAATTTTTTATCGAAATAAAATAAAGCTGATATTGTGAAATTTAATATCTTCAAGAAATTATTCAATTTCGACGGTTAGCCCATCTAAACCTAGAACGGTATTTTGAAAAATTTCTTGAGCTTCTTCTAAAATAGGAGTCAAGTCTTTGTATCGGGCTGAGTAATGTCCTAAAATCAGTTTATTGGCATTTGCAATTTTTGCTGTTTGAGCAGCTTGTTTAGCTGTTGAATGATAGGTGTCGTTGGCTCTGTCGGCGTGTATATCTAAAAAAGTAGATTCGTGAAAAAGTAAGTTAACATTTGGAAAATATGATGCATTTTCTTCTTTAAACATAGTATCGGAGCAATATGCGTACGAAAGAGGAGCGGGGGCAGCAATAGTTAAATGTGAATTTGGAATAATTTCATTCAACTCACTTATATAATCGTTTCCATCTTTAATGCTTATAATGTCTTTGATAGAAAGTTTATATTCAGAAATTATTTCTTTTTTTATGTTTCTAGTTTTCGGTTTTTCGGCAAATAAAAATCCACATGTGTTTATTCGATGTTTTAGCGGGAATGATTTTATGGTAATATGGGAATCTTCGTAAATTATTTCCGGTGATTTATTATTCAGTTCGTGAACAATAACTTTGAAGTCGACATTGTCGATAATATTTTTCAATACGAAATTTATAATTTCTTCGATTTGAGCATCGGCATAAATATGAATATCATTTTTTCGCCCCATTAGTGCGTATGATGATAGCAAACCGAATAAACCAAAATAGTGGTCGCCATGAAGATGGCTGATAAAAATATGATTGATTCGTGAAAGTTTGAATTTAAACTTACGTAATTGAATTTGAGTTCCTTCACCGCAATCAATTAAAAAGAACCGCTCAAATACATTGAGTACTTGAGCGGTTGGATTTCTTTTGGATGTAGGTAATGCAGAGCTACATCCTAAGATAGTGACATTAAATGCCATAGATAAAATTATTCAACATCTTTCAAAACTAGTTCAACAGCTTTATCAAGTTTGTAAGTGATATTTAAGACTGTGTCTAATTGTGATATTGTGATAAGTCTTTCTACTGCAGTATGCAATCCAGTTAAAACAAACGTTCCGCTTGCATTCTTACACAATCTGTTTGCAACCAGTATAGCACTAAGTCCTGATGAATCACAATATTTACATTCGCTTAAATCTAGTATTATATTTTTCTCGCCGTTACCTGAAATTAAAACTAATTCAGATTTTAAGGCAGGAGCAATATGCGTGTCCAATTTATCCACTAATACCTTAATAAGCGTGTATTTGTCGTTTTTTTCTATTTTAAAATCCATTATGCTATAAGGTTAAATTTGTTTAATAAATTATTTATTTTTTTCGCTTTCTTCCATTTCAGATTTCAAAGCTGCAAGTTCAGAAATATCTCCTAAAGTTGTTTTTTCGAGTTTATCTTTCATGTTTTTAACAGCTTTTTCAGTCTTTGTTTTTGTTGCTTGACTTTCGGCTCTTTGAACATCTTCGAAAACTCGACTGTGAGAAACGATAATTTTCTTACCTTCTTTTGAGAACTCGATAACTTTGAAGTCTAATTTTTCTTCAACTTTTGCATTCGATTTATCTTCTTTTACTAAGTGACGAGGTGTAGCAAATCCTTCAACTCCGTAAGGAAGTGAAATAACAGCTCCTTTGTCGCTTAATTCAACGATTGTTCCTTCGTGAACTGAATCAACTGAGAAAATAGTTTCGAATACGTCCCAAGGATTTTCTTCTAATTGTTTGTGACCTAAGCTTAATCTTCGGTTTTCTTTGTCGATTTCTAAAACAGATACTTGAATTTCGGCTCCAATTGAAGTAAATTCAGCTGGGTGCTTAATTTTTTTAGTCCACGATAAATCAGAAATGTGAATTAAACCATCAACTCCTTCTTCTAATTCTACAAAAACACCAAACGATGTGAAGTTTCTAACAATAGCATTGTGTTTAGAAGCTGTTGGGTATCTTTCTTCGATTTTTTCCCATGGGTCTGGTTTCAATTGCTTGATACCAAGTGACATTTTTCTTTCTTCGCGGTCTAATGTTAAAATTTTAGCTTCAACAATATCACCTACTTTTAAGAATTCTTGTGCACTTCTTAAGTGTTGCGACCATGACATTTCTGAAACGTGAATTAAACCTTCAACACCAGCAGAAATTTCGATAAATGCACCATAATCAGCCAAAACAACAACCTTACCTTTTACTACGTCTTCAACTTTCAAATCGGTATTCAACGAATCCCAAGGATGTGGAGTTAATTGTTTTAAGCCCAATGCAATTCTTTTCTTTTCGTTATCGAAATCAAGAATAACTACATTTAATTTTTGGTCTAATTGTACAATTTCTTCAGGATGTGTAACTCGTCCCCATGATAAGTCGGTGATGTGAATTAATCCATCTACGCCGCCCAAATCAATAAATACTCCGTATGAAGTGATATTTTTAACAGTTCCTTCGAGAACTTGTCCTTTTTCAAGTTTAGCAATAATTTCTTGTTTTTGTAACTCAAGTTCAGCTTCGATAAGTGCTTTGTGAGATACAACAACATTTTTGAATTCGTGATTGATTTTAACAACTTTGAATTCCATAGTTTTACCAACGAATACATCGTAATCGCGAATTGGTTTAACATCGATTTGAGAACCTGGTAAGAATGCTTCGATTCCGAATACATCTACGATCATACCACCTTTAGTTCTGCATTTGATGAAACCTTTAATGATTTCACTATTTTCTAAAGCTGAATTAACTCTGTCCCATGAACGTAGAGCTCTAGCTTTTTTGTGTGATAATAATAATTGACCAGTTCTATCTTCTTGACTTTCAACGTAAGCTTCAACAGGGTCGCCAATTTTTAAGTCGGGATTGTATCTGAATTCGTTTATGTTTATAATTCCTTCTGATTTGTAGCCAATGTTAACAACAACTTCGCGTTTGTTCATTGCTACAACATGACCGTCAACTACAGCGTTTTCTTCAATTGTAGAAAGGGTTTTGTCGTACTTAGCTTCTAAGCTAGCTTTTTCGTCTTTTGAATAACTTTCGTATTTTTTACCAACGTTATCCCAATTAAAATCTTCTGGTTTTTCGAATGTTACGTATTTCAGAACATCTACTACTTCCTCGTCAAGATCCTCTTCAATTAAGTCCTCTTCAAGAGGATTACCTTTAAGTTCCAATTCTTCTTCGTATTGGCTTAAAGCTACATTTTCTAATAATTCTTCTTTTTTTGCCATCTAAAACAATTTGTTAATTAATAAGTTAGACAATATTTATAGATATATAAGCTACAAAAGTACAATTTATTTTCGTTAACTACAATGTTTTTAGATAATTATACGACTATTTTTTAAAAATAAAACTTTTGTGTTCAGATGATAAGATACTCTGTATGATTAATTTTAATAGTTTTTGATTTTGAGTATATGAGTAGTTGATTTTATCATCACTTTTTTGAAATTTTATCATCACTTTTTTGAAATTTTATCATCAAAAATATGCCTTAAATGTAAAAAAAATATGTAAAACGATTTTTATTTTTATCTTTAAAAATTATAAAAAAACGCAATGAATTTTTTAAAGTTAAAGTTATCTAACACTTCGCTTTTAATCTTTTATTCAGCTACTGTAGTTATTATTTCAATATCTCTATCCTTATACGTTGGCATTAATACGTTAGACGAATCATATAAAGATTTAAAATTTGAAACGGTTATTCATTTTAATCACGAACTTGATTACATAGAAAAATTTATTTTGGCAAATTCCGACAAATCGGAAAGTGAAATATTAACACTAATTTATCCCTTTTTTAACAAAATTACGAATCACCCCACAGGCGAATATATTTGCTTAATTGACAATGGTTCCGAATTGATTTTTCATTCAAAATTATCAGAAAAACTTGGAGTTTATGTCGGAAATAATATAGTCGTAAATAAAGATGGAATGACTTTTAAAATTTCTGAAATCGTAAATAGTCGCAAAAATTTTGTGGGAGATTATCTTTATACTCAAGACGAGAAACAACTTCTGGCTTTACGAAAGATATCTTCTCGTAATTGGACATTGGGTATTTATAGACCATACAGTGCTATCAATAAAGAGTTTAAAACGAGTAGATATAATATTATTGTATCAATTTTGTTTATTTGTTTTATTATTTTGCCATTATCATCACTAATTCTGCTTTGGCTTTCAAGAAAAATTCACAAAAAATACCTTGATAAGCAAATTTTAATGATAAAAGAAATCAACTTAACGAATGATTCATTAATAAAATCAAAACAACAGCTCGAAAATTCGGAAAATGATTTTAAATTACTTTTTGAAAATATGAGTGCAGCTTTTGCACTGCATCGAATTATAACTGACGAAAATAACATGCCGATTGACTACGTGTTTATTAAGGTTAATCGTAAATTTGAAGAACTTACCGGATTAAAAAGAGAGGACATAATCAATAAACGAGTATTGGAAGTATTGCCAAAAACCGAAAAATATTGGATCGAAACTTATGGCAAAGTAGCTCTTGAATCATTGAATGTGGAATTTACTGATTATTCAGCCGATATTGATAAATACTTTGAAGTAAGAGCTTATTCGCCATACCCCAAGCATTTTGTTACGAGTTTTTATGATGTAAGCGAACGAAAAAAAATCGAGATTAAACTCAACGAAAAAAATGAAGAATATTTATCGGCAAATGAAGAATTAAATGAACGAAATATTGAACTCAAAAAAACGAAAGAACAAATTGAAGAAAGCGAACAGAGATTCAGACTAATGTTCGAGAATGCTTCAATTGGAATTGCACTTCTTTCGTTAGATTTTATTTTTACAAGAGTAAATAAAGCTTTTTGCGATTTTATAGGATACTCCGAAAGTGAATTTTTAGGAAAAACAATTAAAGAAATCACCGAACCCGAAATACTTGCAAAAAATATAGAATTACAACACAAACTTAAACAAGGAGAAATTCCATTTTTTCAACTTGAAAAAGGATTTATTCATAAAAATGGGCATGTTGTTTATGGTTTATTAAATGCAACAATTATAAAAAATCAGGAGAACGAACCGCTTTATTTTATGGGTTCGGTTCAAGATATTACTGAACGAAAAAAACTAGAATTAGCAATAATTGCGGAAAAAGAAATTTCGCAAAAAAATGAAATTTTACTAAACGAAGCACAGAAGGTCGCAAAGATTGGGCATTGGGAGCTGAATGTTGCTGAAAACAAATTACTTTGGTCTGATGAAGTTTATCGAATTTTCAATCTGGAACCCCAAGAGTTTAATGCTACTTATGAATCGTTTCTCGACAATATTCATCCCGACGATAAGCAAAAAGTTAACGAAGCATATACAAATTCGTTAATCAACAAAACAAATTATGAAATTGAGCATAGACTTTTGCTTAAAACTGGAGAAATTAAATACGTTTTAGAAAAATGTGAAACTGTTTTTGATTTTGAAGGCAATCAAGTCCGCTCAATAGGAACTGTTCAAGATATAACCGAACGAAAAAAAGCCCAACTAGACCTAATCTTTGCAAAAGAAAAAACCGAAGAAAGCGAAGCCTTTTTGTTAAATATTTTTGAAAATATACCATTAATGATATTTATTAAAAATGCAGAGGACCTAAAATTTACACATTTCAATAAAGCAGGGGAACAACTTTTAGGTTATAACCGTGAAGAATTAATTGGAAAGAATGATTACGACTTTTTCCCGAAAGAACAAGCCGATTTTTTTACTTCAAAAGATAGAGCCGTTTTTAATAGTAATGATTTAGTAATAATTGAAGAAGAGAATATTAATACTAAATATGGAATAAAAATACTTTATACAAAAAAAATTGCGATTAAGGATAAGACAGGAAACAACAAATATTTACTTGGCATATCGGAAGATATTACGGAGAAAAAGAAACGTATCGAAGAAATTGAAATGCTCAGTTTTGCCTTAAATAATACTTCCGAAAGCATTTTTATCTATCTAAAAGATAAACATAAATTTGTTTATGTAAATGACCGTGCATGCCGTTCGCTGGGATACAGCCGCGAAGAATTGTTGCAAATGAACACTTTTGACATAGACCCCGACATTACACCTGAAATGATAAATCAAATTAAGCATAAGGTTTATTCAGGTCAAACTATGATTTTTGAAACCAGACACAAAACAAAAGATGAACGAATTTTTCCGGTCGAAATTGGAAATTCCTTATATGCTTTTAATAATCAAGAGTATACTTTATCAATAGTTCGTGATATTACCGAACGAAAAAAGTTGGAGTTATCATTAGTGAAAAGCGAAGAAAAATTTAGAACTCTGATTACAGATATGTCTGTTGGTGTGATTTTACACAACACAAAAAGTGAAATATTAATGGTTAATCGCAAAGCGATGGAATTGTTGGGTTTGAGCGAAGAGCAGCTTTTAGGAAAAACGCCTTTTGACCCTGATTGGAATACAATTCACGACGATGGCTCTCCATTTCCTGGAGAAACTCATCCTATTAATGAAGCATTAAGAACCCAAAAACCGGTTAGAAATGTTACTATCGGAGTGTACAAACCTTTAGTGAAAAAATACGTTTGGTTATTGGTATGTGCCGAACCTCAGTTTGATACCGATGCAAATATGTATCAAGTTGTGGTTACTTTTATTGATATTAGCGAACAGCGAGAATTAGAAAAGGAAAAATCGAGATTGTCGAGAATTATTGAAGATACAATTGACGAGGTTTTCATAATTGAACCAAGTACTTTGCAGGTTGAATATGCAAATAAAAGCGTAGTGAAAAATTTAGGTTATTCAATTGACGAAATTATTGGCTTTAAACCTTTCGATTTTGACCCTTTAGTTGATGAAACAAAGATAGTTGAAATAAAACGAGACTTATTTGATGAAAATAAGAAGCGTCATGTTTTTCAAACGGAACATAAAAGAAAAGATGGAACAATTTATCCGGTAATTGTAAACCTTAATTTATTTGAAGAATATGGAAAGACAAAAATTCTTTCCCGAGCTGTCGATATTTCCGAACAGCAAAAACTAGAGCAAGAAAAGTTAAAATTATCTCGAATTATTGATTCAAGTTCAAATGAAGTATATATCTTTAATTCATCTACCTTGAAAATAGAGTATGCAAATCAGGGGGCTATTAATAAATTGGGATACACTATTGAGGAATTTCAATGTTTAACGGTTTATGATATTGACCCGAATTTCAATTATGAATCGTATGAAAAGATTGGTGAATTATTAAGTAGAGGACAAAATAAGTTAGTTTCTTTTGAATCTTATCATAAAACAAAAGATGGTACAGTATATCCAACAAATGTAACTCTTCAGGCTTTCGAAGAAAATAACCAGCACAAAACCTTTGTTATTATTACAGATATTACCGAACGCAAAAAATCAGAAGAAACTATACGCAAACTTCAAGAAAGATATCGTTTGGCATTTGATACAAGTTCTGATGCTATAAGTATTAATGAGTTAGATGGATTCTGTGTCGATATTAATACTGGGTTTACCCAACTAACCGGATTTTTACCAGAAGATGTGATTGGAAAAACGTCGTTGGAAATAAATATATGGAATAGGCTTAAGGATAGAGAATTATTGTTAGAAGCTTTAAAAACAGAAGGTTATGTCAAAAATTTAGAATCGGAGTTTCGTTGCAAAGATGGAAGTTTGAAAATAGGGTTGATGTCGGCAAATATCATTGATATAGATGGTAAATCACACATTTTGTCAATTACAAGAGATATTACCCAACGAAAACAAATCGAAACCGAATTAAAAGAACACACCGAAACACTCGAAACTATATTTAACAATTCGCCGGCAATCATGTTGTTGTTAAATTCAAAAACAGAAGTGGTTAAAATCAATAAAATAGGTTTGTATTTTTCCGATTTACACCCCGATAATATTATAGGTAAGCAGGGCGGTGAGGTTTTTAGTTGTATTGCTGCAATTGGAACCCCAAATGGTTGTGGAAATGGCGAAGCCTGTAAAACGTGTACTATTCGAAATTCTATTCAATCAACTATCGATACCGATAAGCATTTTACAAGAATTGAAGCTGAATTGATAAAAGTAAAAGCTGGGGAAGCAAAAAAATATATTATTCAATTGTCAACTACAATCGTACATTTAAATTGCGAAAAGTATGTTTTGGTAACTATGAACGATATCTCGGAGCAAAGAATGCTTGAAAATAAGGTAACTATCGCAACTATAGAAACAGAAACAAAAGAACGAGAAAGATTTGCTCAAGAATTACACGATGGAGTTGGACCACTTTTGTCGATAATTAGAATGTATATTCAGTGGCTCGGTAAAAAAGATGCAAAAGCCAATAAAGATGAAGTACTGAAAAAAGCCGAGGAAACCATCGACTTGACACATGCCACTATAAGAGAAATATCAACTAATTTGAGTCCGCATTTACTCGAAAATTTTGGTTTGAACGAAGCAATTCAAACATTCATCAATCGAATTCAAGAAACAACACATATTATATTGAAATATGAGTCGAATTTTAACGACAGAATAGAATTAGTTAAAGAACACATTCTTTATCGGATACTAACCGAAAGCATTCATAATGCGATTAAGCACTCACATGCAAATACCGTAACCATTTCGATTATTAAAGTTGAAAATAACTTATATATAAAATATTCTGACGACGGAATTGGTTTTGATGTAGATAAAATCATGAAATCGAATTTTGGCTTAGGTTTATTGAATATTAAAAAGCGTCTTGATTCTATTCATGCAAAAATTGAATATCGTAGCGAACCCAATAAAGGAGTTATATTCGAAATTGTATTGGTTATAAATGGTAAATTGTAAGGAAAAATAATGGATAGTACAGAAAAACTGAAGATTATTTTAGTTGATGATCATCGAATATTTCGAAAAGGAATAAAATCATTAATCGAAAATGAAGATATAGGCGAAGTAATTGCCGAAGCCGAAAATGGTAAGGAATTGCTCAACTTATTAGATAGGTTTAAGCCAGATTTAATTTTAATGGATATTGCAATGCCCGATATGAATGGTATTGAAGCAAGTAGGAGAGCCATAGCAAAAAGTCCTAAATTAAATATTTTAATATGCTCATCTTTTTCCGATATTCAATATTATCACGCACTTGTCGATGCTGGTGCAAAAGGATTTATCGTTAAAAATGTAGATATTGCAGAGCTAGAAACAGCAATTAAAAAAGTTGCAAAAGGGAAAAGTTATTTTTCAAACGAAATTTTGATGAATTTAGTCGAAAATTCAGCAAATGAAAGTGCTGATAGCAAAGATTTTACCGAACGTGAAATTACCATTATGAAACTCATTTGCAAAGGCTGTTCAAGTCAAGATATTGCTGATAAATTACATGTTTGTTCCGACACAGTAAAATCGCATAGAAGAAACATTGCGACTAAATCAAACACTCACAATACCGCCGAATTAGTTTTGTTTTGCGTTCGACAAAGGTTTATTGATTTGTAATCCGAGATTAATTCTAGTTTCACGTTTTATTACAAACGTAATTTTTGAATTTACATTTAACTATAGTTCGTTTAACTCATATATAACTCCCCTGTTTCAATATGAGCATAAAATACCCCATCCCTTATTTTAGGGCAAATTATGCGGCAAGAAATATTTATGTGCAAGAAGTTTTAGCAAATAGCTAAATCTTCTTGTTT
>Ga0209417_1002058_pt1 | contig 33279 bp, 42 predicted proteins | sample RifGroF2_FD_184002 | JGI IMG/M metagenome (GOLD analysis project Ga0209417, IMG submission 184002) | Groundwater microbial communities from Rifle, Colorado, USA - Groundwater F2 (SPAdes) (version 2) | ecosystem: Environmental > Aquatic > Deep subsurface > Groundwater | place: Rifle, Colorado... | reverse complement strand
AGCACGTGCAGAATTAATTCCGTGATTTGAACATTCTCTTTAATTGTTCAAATTTAAAAAGTTCAAAGAGGTAACAACATGAGAGGTGGATACAGACCAAATTCAGGGCCGAAAAAAGGCACGAAATACAGACCGAGAGCATCAAAAGGGGCGACACCAAAGAAAACCAAAGCTCCAAAGGTTCCAAACGACATAGTCGGGGAAGCAGCGGCCGTAAACCTAACCCCTCTTGATTACATGTTAAAAATCATGAACGACGACAAGGAGATGGACAAGGCCCGAAAAGATCGCATGGCAATAGCGGCAGCTCCTTTTGTTCATGCTCGTAAAGGCGAAGGTGCCGGAAAGAAAGAGGAAAAATCAGACCGTGCAAAGTCCGCCGGAGCTGGTAAATTTTCAACCGGGCGGGCTCCGTTGGCGGTGGTGAAAGAACAGAGCAAGATCAGGAGGATTTGAAATAATGGCAACAACTAAACACCCAGTAAAAATCGAAGATGGAATTTATGTTCTCCAACAAATCATAAAAGTTCTCAAAAAAAGCAGGGAAATTGAGGATTTAAATTTTTCTTTTACAGTAGAGACACGAGATATCCCGTTCGAGTGTTTTTCAGCCAAAGTTCCTTCCGGGTGGGTTGATGCTAATATTAACCTTCGATTTTTAAATTTAACAAAAAAGAAGGCGTTGGTGAAATAACATGGGAGGTTTTATGGATGATGATTTTTTAGAATCAAAACAAATTCAATACAAAGACACCGAGGGGCTTTTCCGCAGAATTGACGCCTCTCTTCCTTGTTTTGTAAAAACTGAGGGGAAAATGGGAAAAACACAGAGGAATGATTCCCTAAAAGAAAACGAAACACCAGCTATCCTGAGTGAGGGGGCAATCCTGATCGGCAGGTCTAACTATAAGGCGCTTCGTGGGGATGCTCCACCAGCACCCGGTGTTTTTGTCATAGATGATGATGAATTTGAAAATAAAACCCCATCGGAACTAAATGAATTACTGATGAGTTTAGTGCGGAGCGCAAAATAGCATGGAATGGAGCACAAGTTGTAAAAATTGGCAAACCCGCATAATGGCGAAAGAATCCCTTATCCCTCTTCCGCCTTTGTTTCCATTGGAAGCCGACAACGCCCTTGCTGTTTTCCGGGAATTGCGGCTTGTGGACGTATTAAACAGGCCGAATTTCGGGGAGGCCGGACGCCCATGGCTATTTGATTTTGTCGGTTCTGTTTTCGGCGCGTATGATGCAGACGCAGGGCGCAGGATGATAACCAACTTTTTTTTGTTGGTATCAAAAAAGAACTCTAAGGCGCTTGCCTTGGATACTCCTATTCCAACGCCCGACGGATGGAAAAATATGGGCGGTATAGTCCCCGGCGATATTGTTTTCGGAGCAGACGGTAAGCCATGCAATGTTACGGCTACAAGCGATATTTTTACGGATCATGATTGTTATCGCGTCACATTCAGCAATGGGGAAACGGTTATCGCTGATGCGGGTCACTTATGGAAAACAAGGGTTTTGCAAGACAGGCCCGGATCGGGGCAGGGCAATGACCGGAAATCAAATCCAAGCAGAATTAGAACGACAAAAGACATAGCCGAAACCCTGTTTCGCAATGACGGGGCAAGAAACCACTCAATATTAATGCCGATGCCGATTGAGCTTCCATGCGTGCAGTTGCCGATCCCGCCATATACGCTCGGCGCTTGGCTTGGTGATGGCGATAATAGGGGCGCGAGAATTACATGCTGCGACGAAGAAATTATGACGAATATAGCCAGCGACGGCTTTGCTTTTGGGAAAAGAACCCAAAAAAAAGACAACGTTGCGTGGTCTCAAACAATAGGTGTTGTGGATAGAACAAAATGTATCCGAGGGCATAACCCTAACCGGCTAAAAGAAAACGGTCGATGTTTAGATTGCGAGAAAGAAACCGACCATTTCAGAAGAAACGGGGAGCTACCGTCTCCGAAAACAAGGTTGTCCCTGACCGAAAAATTAAAAAACTACGGATTATTGGGAAATAAACACATACCCGAAGAATATTTCAGGGCAAGCAAATCTCAGCGGTTAGCCCTCTTGCAGGGGCTGATGGATACCGACGGGAGCATTGCAAAATCCGGATTTGTTTTGATGTACACCAGTATAAGCAAGACGCTTGCCACAGGTGTTGGAAAGTTGTTATCCACACTGGGAATTAAATATTCACTTATCCCTCGTTTGATGGAATGCGGCGGAGTGCCTGTCGAAGGGACCGCGTGGGTTTTACAATTTATGGCATTCCGTGATGAACTCCCCGTTTTTAGGCTTAAAAGAAAACTCAACAGAATGTGCTTGAGGTCTGAAAGGAAAAATGCACGAAGCAAAACCGTGCAAATAATATCCGCTGAAAAAGTAAAAAGCGTGCCGGTCAAGTGCATGGCTGTCGATTCTCCCGACCATCAATTCCTTTTTGGCAAGACTATGTTGCCGACACATAATAGCACGACAGCGGCAGGAATTATGCTGACCGCGCTTATTCTTAACTGGCGGGAATCAGCGGAATATTTAATCATTGCCCCGACTGTTGAAATCGCAAACAACAGCTTTTATCCTGCCCGAGATATGGTAAGGGCCGATGAAGAATTAAGCGATCTCATGCAGGTTCAGGAACATTATCGCCAGATTACGCACAGGAATACCGGCGCAACGCTTAAAGTTGTCGCGGCTGACAGCGAAACAGTGGGCGGGAAAAAAGCAACAGGCATTTTGGTGGATGAACTTTGGCAATTTGGCAAAAAACCGAATGCGAGCAATATGTTTCTTGAGGCCGAAGGCGGGCTTGCTTCCAGACCGGAGGGATTTGTTATTTATATTTCAACGCAATCCGATGAAGCGCCATGCGGGGTTTTTGCAGAAAAGCTGGAATATGCTCGCGGCGTCCGGGATGGTCGTATTGACGACAATAAGTTCCTGCCGGTTATTTATGAATTTCCTGAGTCTTTCATAAAAGAAAAAAAATACCTTGAGCAAAAGTATTGGTTTGTCACAAATCCGAACCTGGGCGCGTCAGTCGATGAATCTTATATTGAGCATAAATTCAAACAAGCCAACGAGAGCGGCGATCAATCATTATGGGGTGTTTTGTCGAAACATCTGAACGTGCAGATAGGGATGTCTCTCAAGTCTAAGCCATGGGTTGGCGCAGAATTTTGGCAAGAAGCTGCAGGATCCGTAACGCTGGACCTCCTGCTGGAAAAATCCGAAGTTATTGAAATTGGTATTGACGGCGGCGGACTCGACGATCTTTTGGGGTTGGCCGCGCTTGGCCGTGACGCTGAAAACGGCAACTGGCTGTTATACACAAAAGCATGGTGCAATCCGATTGCGATTGAACGCCGGAAATCCGAAGCGTCCAAATACCGGGATTTTGAGAAAGACGGTGATCTGGTTGTCGTTTCAGAGATCGGCCAGGACCTCAAAGAGCTTGGCGATATTGTAAGGAAAATTGACGATTCGGGACTGCTTGACCGGATCGGAGTCGACCAGGCCGGAATCGGCGCCATTGTCGACGAGATTGAAACCGGCGACGAAGAGGGCAAGGGCGCAATTGAGCATGACCGCATTGTCGGTATTCCGCAGGGCTGGCGATTAAACGGGGCAATCAAGACGACAGAGCGTAAAGTTGCGGAGAAAACCCTGATACACGGCGGACAGGCTCTTATGTCCTGGTGTGTCGGAAACGCCCGGGTTGAACCGAGAGGGAATGCCATATCGATCACGAAACAGGCGTCCGGAACGGGCAAGATTGACCCGCTTATGGCTACTTTTAACTCAATAGCGTTGATGGCGATGAACCCAGAAGCAAAAAACAGAAAATCGGTCTATGAGGGCTTAACAGAAGACGAAATCAAAGCAAGAATTGCATTTTAAAGGAGGCTGTAACAGATGAACAAATTACCCGATAAAGAGCTTTTGCGAGTGGATGAGGTTGCCCGGTATTTTTCTGTTACTGAAAAAACCATCCGCCTTTGGATTGAGCACGGTCATTTAATTGCTGAAAAGATTGTCGGAATTGTCAGAATTCCGAGAGAGTCAGTCCTCAAGTGTCGCTTTTTTGCAAAGTATGAAGAAAAAAACAGGGAAATGGGTTAACATTAGCTAACATGAGTGGAAAGACTTTTCAAATTTTAGCATTTATAATGTCCCGCAGATTAATTGACTCCACTCGCGGGGTATTATGTGAATTTCTTTTCAAAACTAAAAAAAGTAATCCGCAATCTCGGCCTGAATGACGAAAAGGCGTGGAATCCGTCCCTCTGGAATTTGCAAGGCACGCAATCCCTCTCCGGTGAAACAGTCACAGAAGAGACCGCTCTAAATTATTCCGCCGTATGGAACGCGGTTGCTCTTATCTCGGGCACCATATCAACCTTACCCCTTCACCTACTCCGAAAAGATAAGAGAAAAACCCTTCATGTAACCGAAAAACCGCTTTACCGCGTTCTGCATGACCGCTTTAACCCGTACATGACCGCACAGGTAGGCCGAGAGGTGATGGCCGCGCACATACTGACCTGGGGCAACTGTTACGCTGAGAAATTGCGGAACGGGTACGGAGAAATCACAGAACTTTGGCCTATCCCACCGAACCGGATTACCGGCATGGGAATGGACGCAGGCACGGTTTATTATGACATCAAGGTCGGCAGCGAAACAAAAAGGCTCTCACGCGAAAAGATTCTGCATATTCCCGGACTCGGTTTTGACGGTTTTGTCGGTTATTCTGTTATTTCCATGGCGCGCAAGTCGATCGGCCTTGGCATGGCAATGGAAACCTTCGGGAGTCATTATTTCGGGCAGGGGACACATCCGGGCGTGATTATTTCGCACCCCGGTCAGCTTTCAACGACAGCCCATGCAAACCTCAAGAAATCATTGGCAGACACATACAGCGGCCTCGGACAATCTCACAGGCTCATGCTTCTTGAAGACGCCATGAAAATTGAAAGCGTCGGCATTCCACCGGAAGATTCACAATTCTTAGAATCAAGGCAGTTCCAGATCCCGGAAATAGCCCGCTGGTTTAATTTGCCGCCGCACAAGCTGAAAGACCTCACAAGAAGCAGCTTTTCGAATATCGAGTCGGAGCAGATATCGTATGTGGTTGATTCAATCTTGCCCTGGCTGATCCGGCTTGAGCAGAACTACAACATGCAGCTGCTTACCGAACCAGAACAGTTCAGGCAGATGATTTATACCCGCCATAACGTTGACGGCCTCATGCGCGGCGACTCGGTGAACAGGTCAACCTACTACAAAACCATGTTCGGGACCGGCGCAATGACAATAAACGAGATCCGGGAGAAAGAAGACTGGGACCCGATAAACGAAAAGTACGCGGACGAACTATTTGTCCCGGTAAACAACATGGTCCCGCTGTCAAAGATTGACGAATATCTGGCCAAAGCACAGAACAAACAGCAGGCGCAAGGGCAGGATCAGGAGCAGGAACCAGCACTAAAGCTCGTTAAGGAGGCCAAAAAATGAACCGTGCTTACTACGAGGCCCATAGAGTTGAACTCCGAGCAAAACAAAAAGAATATCGGGATAATAATAAGGCGGTTATTGCCGCACAGAAAAAGATCGCCCACGAGCGAGACCGTGAGCGTGATTTAGAAAGATCACGACGGCATTATGAGCAGAACAAAGAAGCTTATAAATTGAGGGCAAAGCAGCAATATGAGGCCGACAAAGAAAAACATTATCGGCAAGGCAGGGAATGGGCGGCGGCAAATCCCGAAAAAGTCAAGGCGATCTCAAGGGAGGTCCATCGTAAATATAGAAGCACTCCAAAAGGAAATTTAAGCAGCACCATATCAAAGCGAATGAATGAGTCTCTTCGCAAAGGAATGAAGGCTGGCCGGCACTGGGAAACGCTCGTCAGCTTTACCGTTGATGAATTAAAACGCCATCTTGAGAAATTATTTAAGCCGGGCATGTCATGGGAGAACTACGGGACGGTTTGGCATATCGATCACAAAATGCCCATAGCGTCATTCAATTTTGAAAGACCGGATGACATTGAATTCAGACTCTGTTGGTCGCTGAAAAATCTTCAGCCATTGGGAGCAAGAGAAAACATGAGTAAGGGGGCAAAAATTAAAGAACCTATTCAGGCGTTGCTTGCAATAGGGATGTAGGGGGAAATTAAAATGCTGACAGTCAGAAAAACTTCCGCAATCCGGGCAAACCGCCACGAAATAGAAAACAAGCAGAACGAAGCCACGGCCTACCTGTACGGTGACATCGGCGGATGGTTCGGCATTGATCATCAGGAATGGATAAAAGAATTTAACGCCATCGAAGCCTCGACAATCCACTTACGCATTGATTCATCAGGCGGCGATATCTTTGCGGCCCGCGCTATGAAAACCGCGATCATGCAGCACAAGGCGAAGGTGGTCGCACACATTGACGGACTTGCTGCCTCTGCCGCTTCATTCCTTGCCATGGGCGCAGATGAAATTGAGATTGTGGACGGCGGATTTTTTATGATTCACCGCGCTATGAGTGGCTTTGACATCCTGGGATATTTCAACATTGACGACCTGGACGAGTTAATCTCAGACATTACCAAAGAGCGAGACCTGCATGTCAAAATTAATGAATCAATCGCTGCCGATTACGTCAAGCGCACCGGAAACAGCAAGGAAGTGGTTTTGTCTTGGATGGCTGCCGAAACATGGTTTACCGCAAAGGAAGCTATCGACAATAAATTTGCGGACAGGATTTATGACGGCGATCCGGTCGAAGGAAGTTACGACCTCTCAATTTTTGCTAAAGTTCCAGAAGAAATCAAAAACAGAAACACCAAGATGTCAAAACGCACGCTCGAAAAAGCCCTGCGGGATGCCGGGCTTACGAATAAAGAGGCCAAAAAAATCCTTGCGGAAGGATTTAAAGACGATCAACGGGACGTTGAGCCGTCTGCCGATCCTCCGCCGGAGACGGTCGATAAGGTTTTACGGGACGCAAAGCCTGTCATGGTTCAGCGGGACGCTGAGCCGCCGAAGTCGAAGAAGGATAAAATCAGCGACTTATTAACCAGGGCCGAAATTATGGCTCCATCACAATCTTAAATTAACGGAGGAATGAATAGGATGAAAACTTTGACGCAATACCGCGAAGACATTAAAAACCTCATGAAGAAAGTCGCAGACATCGACGCTAAATGTGTTTCAGAAAACCGCGAAATCACAGAAGCAGAGCTTGCGCTCAAAAACGAACTCCTTGACACAGTTGAGGATGTCCGGAAGATAGTCGGCTCAATGGAACGGCAGGAGAGGATATCCAGCGCGCTTGAAAAACCCGAAGCGCCGGCAACAAGACCTGGCCCGGCAGCAAAGAAAGACGACCGCCCCAAAGACCGATTCGGTTCTTTCGGTGAGCAATTGGCCTCTATTATTAATGCGGGGCGGCCTGGCGGGAGGATTGATCCCCGCTTGTTTAATGCCGCATCGGGGCTTGGCGAGACAGTGCCTTCCGATGGTGGGTTCCTTGTGCAACAGGACTTTGCTAGCCGCCTTTTTGAAAATCTTTTTGATAACGGCCTGATAGCGAAGGAATGCGAAAGAATTCCAATTTCTGCAAATTCAAACGGGATTGTCATTAATGGGTTTGACGAAACAAGCAGAGCTACAAGTACTTCAGGGGGGATTATAGTTTATCATGGAGATGAGGCTGGAGAAAAAACAGCAAGCAAGCCGAAGTTCCGAAGGGTTGAGTTAAGCCTCAAGAAGCTCATTGGGCTTTGCTATCTTACGGATGAATTGATGATGGATGCACCGGCAATGGAAACCAGGGTCAGCGCGGCTTTTCAATCTGCTTTTAATTTTCAGATTCAGGACGACCTCGTTAATGGGACAGGCGCGGGTATGGCGCTGGGGGCTTTGAATTCGGGTTGCCTTGTGTCGGTTGCAAAAGAAACCGGACAGTCTGCCAATACGATAATGGCCGAAAACATAATCAAGATGTATTCAAGAAGGTTTGCTTCTCAGACGGGAAACTACCGCTGGTATTACAACCAGAATATCGAGCCGCAGCTTTTTACGATGTCCATTGCTGTTGGCACCGGGGGAATTCCGGTTTTTATGCCTCCGGGCGGTCTTAGCGATACCCCGCATGCGCGAATTATGGGACTCCCTGCTTATGCCATAGAGCAAAGCGCTACTCTCGGCACGCAAGGAGATATTCTTCTCGCAAATTATAAGGATGGATATATTATGGCCGAAAAGGGCGGATTGAGTCAGGATATGAGCATTCATGTCCGTTTCGTATACGACGAAAGCGTTCTCCGGTTTGTTCTCCGGATGGACGGACAACCGTGGAGGGCTTCTGCTTTAACACCGTACAAGGGCGGGGCAAGCTATACGCAGTCGCATTTTATCGCTCTTGCAAGCAGAGCGTAAGGGCATAACGGGCACTGATAACAATCAAAATTAATTGCCGGAGACTAACCTCTCCGGCAATAAAACAGGAGGATAAACAAAATGTATTTAACAGAAAATGTAAAATATGTTCCGATGTTCAGCGGGTATGATCTTTCGACTCACGACACATTGATGACGAGCGATTCGATCAATATGAAAAACTTTCATCATGCAACCGTGCTCGTTCAGTTTGACGATATCGGCACCGCTTCCCCGATTTTGTATTTTTACGCCGGGGCGTCTGATGGTGCTTTAACGTCAGCGCTAACCTTCAACTACGCTTTTGGAAGCGCAGCGTGCGGATCTGCATCGGCGGACGTATTGGGTGCATGGTCAACAAGCGCGGCCCTTACCATTGTCCATGGAACGTATGACAATTATCTGCTTGTAGTCGAAATTTCCGCGGCCATGCTGACAGCAGCCGGAAACACCTATGACTGGCTGACAGCCAACTTCACGGACCCGTCGACAGGATGCACCGGGCAGGTTACAATGACGGCGATTTTACAGGGGCGATATAGTAACAACGTTTCTCTGACCGCGTTGACTTAAACTCATAATCGGGGCGGGTTTCGGCCCGCTCCAATAACCGGGTGGCCTGGAAAGATGGTCATCCATGATGAAGGCAAAGCGTGATTGTTTACAAACTTCAGAACAATGTGAATGGAAAGACTTATATTGGGATAACCCAAAACGGTTTGGGCAGAGGGGGATTAAACACAAGAATTTCATCCCACTTGAAAAACGATTCAGTTATTGGTCATGCTTTGAGAAAGTATGGATTACAATCATTCACTGTCTCAGTAATTGATGTTGCAGAAGATAGGGCGGCGTTAGGGGAAAAAGAAAAATATTGGATTCAGTTCCACAATAGCCGCGCGCCTATTGGATATAATTGCACAGAGGGCGGCGATGGCTTGGTTAATCCATCAAGAGAAATGAGAGAAAAATGGAGCAAGGCAAGGACTGGCATCGGCAATCCTTTTTATGGCAAGACTCACTCGGAAGAAACAAAACAGAAAATGAGCATTAAAAAGATAGGCACAGCCAATGCGTTGGGCCATGCCTGCTCTAAGGAAGCAAAAAAAATAATGTCCGATTTAAAAAAAGGAAAACCAAGCAACCGGAAAGGAACACATCATTCTGAAGAAAGTAAACAAAAAATGCGAAAATCTCATCAAAAAAAGGAGAAAATACTATGAATTATTCACCAAGCACTATAGCAAGAATCGGCGATCTCGTAAACGGTATCAGGGTTGATACTTCAGATCTGGCCGCAGCAACTTATTTTTTGACAGGCACCACGCAGACGGAACTTTTCAATATTTACGGGCGGATTAAAATACACGAACTATTCGGAGAAGTAGCAGGCGCGGCATTCTCTAACCATGCCTGTGTGGTTTATTACAACTACACATCAACATCGCCGGTTCTTGCCGTCGCAGCAATTAGCTCCGTGAGCGCTTCTTTGGCCCAGCTTGCTATTGGCGAACGGATTGCGTGGATCGGCGGCGCGGTCGCAACAGCAGTTGTCCTTACGGCGACACCCGGCATAACCGATGTTGCCCGTATTCCGCAGATAGTTGGAGTCAATGCGGGTGTTGGCACAATCGGAATGTTGACAGATACTGCCAGCATAACAGGCGCTGCAACTGTTAAGTTTTCTCTTTTTTACACTCCGATGTCAGATGGAGCTTATGTAACGGCGGCACTGTAACAGCAGCTTAATTATTAACGAAAGACAGGCGGGGCAAAATCCCGCCTGATTTCAAGAGGATAAAGAAAATGGCGAATACAAGATTATCCAATGTTACCGGGGCCGGGGTAGTAGCTTATACCCTTGCGCCTGGTACTGCGTGGCAGCTTGAAAGCATAAGAGTCCATTTGTCTGCGGCTGGTGGAGCTGGAAACCTTACGGCAACATTGGATAATGGGGCCGGTGCCGCTTATGATTATGTCATTTTGACGCAGGATATGACAGCCTTAACCGATCTGATATGGAATCCGGAGAGGCCGATGGAGTTTTCAGGCACTACCGAGCTTGATATCGCCTGGGCGAATGCGAACAGCAGAACATATGGTATTGAGGTTATCTGGAAGTCGATTTAACAGGAGCATCTTAAATGGTACTCTCTCAATGCAAAAGCGGCATATATCAAATTCTTTGTAAGTCAAACGGCAAGATTTATATCGGAAGCGCCGTTAATTTGGCAGAAAGAAAATATGACCACTTTAAAACGTTAAGAACCGGAACGCATCATAATTTATATCTTCAAAGGGCATGGAATAAATACGGGGACGACGCCTTTGAATATTCAATATTAGAGAGATGCGAGAAGGGAATGCTTACGGAATTAGAACAATCTTATATTGATCTGCTAAAGGCCGCTGTACGTGATTATGGGTTTAATATATGTCCTAAGGCTCGATCTGCCCTCGGCTATAAACACACCCAAGAAGCAAAAAGAAAAATGTCAGAAAAGTTAATTGGCCTCAAGCGATCAGTAGAGGTAAGAGAAAAAATGTCAGCCTCTCGAACAGGAAGGAAAATGAATTTATCTCTGAAACAAAGAAACGCGCTCAGTCAGCGCTTTGTGGGTAATCGTTGGAATTCAGGCCGCAAACATACAGACGAAACAAAGTCGAAGCTCAAGGGGAATAAAAACGCTGCCGATTGGGTTAGAACGGAAGAATATAAAAACAATTTATCTGCCGCCCATAATCCTATTGGAAAAGAACAATGTGACAAAATAAGGGAAATGTATGAATCCGGCGCAGCAACAATGACGAGCCTTGCGATTAAACATGGATGTCACCGACAGACCATCAGCAATATTATCAATCGTAACATAAGGGCATACCAATGAACATATCTCAGGCAACGCTGCCAACCATAGAACCCATTGATTTAGCGAGCCTGAAACTACATCTTCGTTTAGATTCTGCCAGTTTCTCAGAGTCTATTGATGAAACCATTTCAATTGCTCCAGGGTCGCATGTGGTCGCAGCTAATTACACTACCCATATCGGGGCTGCTGTTGAAGTTCTCGGCTATACCGCTGTTGTGGTTTTTCAGGCTGGCGTCCTTGTTGTTGGCGGTGTAGTTGATGTTAAGATACAAGAGAGCGATGACAATATCACTTATACCGATTGGGCGGCAGGCGCTTTTACTCAACACACAATTTCAGCGGTTAGCGCAACGCAAGAAAAGGCTTATACCGGAACGAAAGGATATATCCGGACGGTCGCGAAGGTCATAGCGCAGGCAAGATCGTTTTCAACGACCATTATCAGGCTGACATCGACATCGGTTGAAGACGATCTGCTTACCGCAATTATCCAGGCCGCAAGAGAAAACGTCGAGGATATCACAAGGCGCGCTCTTCTCACTCAGACATGGGATTACTACCTTGATGAATTCCCGGATAATAACTTCATCAAACTGCCTTTCGGCAATTTGCAATCAGTCACGCATATTAAATACACGGATTCGGATGGCACGCAGACGACAATGGCCGTGACGACTGAATATCTTGTCGAAACCAACGGGGAAGGCATAGGCCGGATAGTTTTACCTTACGGTGTTTCGTGGCCGAGCTTTACGGCTTATCCGTCAAACCCGATTGTGATACGTTTTGTTTGTGGATGGACGGCAGCAGCTTCTTTACCGTCAAAGATCAGGACAGCGATAAAACTTATCTGCTCGGATTTATACACGAACAGAGAAGGCCAAATAGTAATCAGGGTTCCGGGCGATGCTTTTCAGGAAAACAAAATGGTTCAAAAGCTGCTGGCTTCAAGTCGTTTATGGGATGAATTCTGATGAACATAGGCAACCTGAATAAACGCATCACGTTACAGCAATCGACCAGAGCATCGGACGGCATGGGCGGCTTTACCTTGACCTGGGCTGATGTGGCGACAATTTGGGCGGCGATTTGGCCTGTATCGGCAAATGAGCAGGTGAAGTCAGGCCAGACAATCGGCAACATAACCCACAGAATCAGGATTCGATATCGCTCTGTTTTAAAAAGCTCATTGCGCATAAAGTACGGCAATCGTTATTTTGCGATAGTCGCTCCGCCGATTAATCCGGAAGAACGGAATGAATGGCTGGACATACTTTGTAAGGAGGCCGCTTGAAGAATTTGACAACAGCCATATTTGCAAAAATGACAACTTCATCCGACCTCTATACCGATATCGGCGGCAGGCTTTACAAGGGCCGGGCAGAAGAAGGCGCGGAATATCCCTATGTAGTTTTTATGGTCATATCAGACATGCCGCAAAAAACATTTTCAGAGGATTACGAAAGCGTGCTGATACAGTTTTCTTTGTTCTCAATAGCTTCCGGGTCAACAGAAATTGAGGACATGTTTACCCACTTGAAGGCTTTATACGATGAATGCAGCTTGAGCATAACAGGATCAACTCTTGTCTGGATGAAAAGACAGAACGCTTCATTGATGGTTGAGGATCACACGAATTTGGCATTGCCGGGCGGATTGCAAAGAGCTTGGCATTACAGCGTTGAATATGAGGTTTTAACTTCTAAAAGCTGAAAGGAATCAAATGCTTTCGATAGTTATCCCAGTTTTTAATCAGCATGACATGACCGAAGAATGTATCAATGCAATCCTTGATCATACGAATGACTGCGAAATTGTAGTTATTGATAATGGCTCGACTCCGCCTATCCATGCCTCTTTTACTGGATTTATCGAAACCACTTTAATCCGGAACGAAGAAAACAAGGGTTTTCCGGCAGCGGTCAATCAGGGTATCAGAGCTGCGAAAGGCGATATCATTATCCTGCTTAATAACGACGTTATTGTCACTCCGAACTGGGCCTCGATGTTATCCGACTGGCTTGACAGTTATTCCATTGTCGGCCCGGCCACAAACTACTGCGCGGGAATGCAGCGGGTCCAGATCCCGGCTTATAACAACCGGGCAGAGCTTGACAAAGAAGCTGAATATCTTGCCGAAGAAAACAACGGGCAATCCGAAGAAGTCAGCTGGATTATAGGTTTTTGCATGGCCTTTAAAAAGTCCCTGTTCGACGAAATAGGCGACTTTGACGAAAGCCTTTGGCCGTGTTGCGGTGAGGAAGTTGATTTTTGCTTAAGAGCAAAGCAGACCGGTCATAAAATCGGCATAGCTTACAACGTGTATGTGCATCATGAAGGCTCTAAAACTTTTACCGACATGGAGAATGCCGGGACTGTAAACTATCTGGAAATTTGCAACCGAAACGACAAGCATCTTGCTGAAAAATGGGGCAAGGATGTTTATAGGCAGTCATTAAAAGATGCCCCGCAAATAGTTGAGGGAGAGCCGGTTAAATTAAACCTTGGCAGCGGGTACGCTCCCCAGTCCGGGTATGTGAACATTGATAACAGGGCAGAGGTTAAGCCAGACATCATTTGTGATGTGCTGACCGGTTTGCCTTATGATGATGACTCTGTTGATGAAATCAGGGCCTATGACTTCCTTGAGCATATTCCTATCGGCCAGACAATTCAGGTCGTAACTGAAATATGGCGCGTATTGAAACCGGGCGGAATATTTGAATCCATGACTCCTTCGACGGACGGACGCGGGGCCTTTCAAGATCCGACACACTTGTCATTCTGGAACCGTAATTCATGGATGTATTATTCAGAACCGGAATACCGGGCGCTTTATGGGATCATTGCAGATTTTAAGATTGAAGAAATATCAGACGGCGAAATTACACCGGGCATGGGCGTTATACATACTCATGTGATTGCGAGGGCAAGAAAATGAAAATAAGCAACCAGCATCTTGCAATCGGAATTCCCTGTACGTTTCCCTTTCTTCCGTCGAGCTTCTTTTACAGTTTCGCATTGATGGAAAAGCCGGATTACACTTTTATCCATGCAGATAACGGGCCTGTTGATACACTTAGAAACGATATAGTCAAGAAGGCTCTTGCGGTAGGGGCGACAAGCTTAATCATGATGGACGTGGACATGATCTATCATCCGAAAACAATCCCACAGCTTTTATCTCACAGATTGCCGATTGTGGGCGCAATGAGCTTCCGGCGATATCCTCCTTTTGATCCTATTATGCTGAAAGTAAACGGTGACAGATACGAAAGCATTGAGGAATGGGAAGAAAATTCTCTGGTTGAAGTCGATGCGACCGGGGCCGGATGCCTCATGTTCGATATGCAGCTATTTAAAAAAATGCCGCAACCGTGGTTCAGGTTCCAGACGAATCCTGATAACGGCGCAACGATAGGTGAGGACGTGGGGTTTTGTCAGGACTTAAAAGCGGCAGGGTATAAAATCTTTGTGGACACATCAATTCCGTCCGATCATTTAACAACTTTTGCGGTTAATAGACAGACCCATATTTTATATAAGTCCATGAAAGCGGCGGAGTGGAAGAAGCGGGCGGCAATGGGGGCAGATCATGTTTAATCTCTGTCAGTGTGGATGCGGGCAAGAATGCCGGCGGCGATTTGTTAAAGGGCACCATTGCCGCGGGAAACACCCGTCTATGGAATCAAAAGAGAAAAATAGACAAGCTCATTTAGGGAAACCAGCATGGAATAAAGGAAAAACAGGGATTTACACAGAAGAAACATTACTGAAAATCAAAGAGGCGCGCGCCCGCCAGATAATGCAACCGGGCTGGCATCATTCCTTGGAAGCAAAAGAAAAGAATAGATTGGCACATTTAGGTAAGACTCAAACAGAAATATCAAATAGAAAAAGGTCTGAAAGTTTAACCGGGAAGTTAAAATCAGAAGAACACAGGAAAAATATCTCGATAAGTAAATCGGGAGAAAACAATCCCGGCTGGCAAGGGGGAATTTCAAATCTTCCCTATTCGCAGGACTGGACAGATGATTTAAGGGATGCAATTCGCAAAAGAGACGGCTATCAATGTCAAATATGCCATGTCGATCAAGAGGAGCTGAACACACTTTTGGATGTTCATCATATTGATTATAACAAAGAAAACTGCGATCCAGCAAATCTGATTTCATTATGCAAATCCTGTCACATAAAGACGAACAGAGAAAGAGAGAGATGGACGTTTTATTTTAAATTAACAGAAAAACAGGAGGAAAAAGAAAATGGCAGACAGAGCTGTTACCTTATCGGGTAGCTTTCAGCGCGTTACACTCGGAGCAACAACGAAGCTCCTTGGCGCTGGAAGATACGAAATATCCGGTGTTACCCGGAAAACAGTCGACGCTTCAGAATTCGGCGTTGACATTGACATTTATGAATTCGGATCAGCAGACGGCGGAACAATAACGCTTTCTGATGTAAGCTATGACCCGACCGATCCGATGCAGAACTATCTCAGGTCTTGCGTCCAGTCGGGGATCAAAATGGACAACGGCGCAACATCCGGAATTCGGTTCTGGATCAACTCGACATCCTATCTGAGTGTCGGCACTTCCGGAAATATTCTTTTCACCAATGCCGGCAAGGTATCGGCTGACAGAAACGGAATGGCAAAGACGGATTTTTCCGGTCAGGTGTCTGGCGCGTTCATGTATCTGACATAATTGATCTCTTTTTAAATGAAAGGCAGATTTTATGATTGTTGACTTAGAGGAAAAAACCGAAAGCGGATCATTTGAGATTAAGGGCGGCGGCAAGGTCCATCTCAGGCTGTTGTCTTCAGCCGATATCAGGGACATGAAAAAAGCCAGCTTAACAGATGTTGTTGAATATCCGCTTCTCGGTGAAGGCGATAAGAAAACTTATCACAGGTTCGAATCACAGAAATTTGATTCCGACGTTTTTAATAAAATGATATGGGATCGCGGCATCACCGGATGGGATGGAATATCCGATAAGAATAAAAACCCCATTCCGGTAACTGCCGAAAATAAAGAACTTCTGATGTTAAGATCTCAGGATTTCCGTGAAGCTGTTGAAAAAGGACAGGCTGCTTTGAAGAAAGCAGAGGAAGAAAGGGCGGAAGCAGAAATAAAAAACTGATTGCCTGGGTGCAGTATGTTGACGATCAATCTGCATCCAGGATCGAACTTGACGATGGAACGGTAATACCTAAATGTGACCAATGTCGTCAAATGTACGCTGAAAGAAAACCGCCCGGAATTCCTCCTTGTGATACCTGCCGAGTTGAATTGAAATTTGAGAATGAAGAAGCCGCAAACATCTATATGCTGACAAGGCGGCAGGTGGTCACAGCGGGCATGGGGCAGATAATTGATATAAACACTCAGGCGGTAAAAATAGAAATGGATATTCAGGGAGTCGGCAGGCAAAAAGAATGCTCGGCAAAAGTAAGGCGCGCTTTTCAGCATTTTAACCGGAAGGAAAAAGAATAATGGCCCGAATGGTCAACTGGAATCCTGAAAGAAAAATTCCTGAGTTTAGAAAAGTAGGAATGAAGCGCCTTATTGCTTCCGCTGAAGTTGTGAGAATGAACGCAATCTATAAATTGCAAGGCTTAATTCAAGAGTCATACAAAGAACATGGAGAATATAAAACAGGTGATTCGGCGGGAAGGCATTGGACGGTTAGGCACTATAGGTCAATGGTTCATACTATTCGTGTTGTAACAAAAAAAGATTCAGAATCAAGGGACGTCCGTATTTACGCTGGTAACAGAAAAACATGGTGGGCTTTACAAATGGAATACGGAAACGCAGGATGGAAGGGTGGGCGAAAATCATTCTTACGCCCGGCGATAAGAAGCTCCATACCGCAAATCAAAATAATAATAGAGAGCGGTGCCGGACAGACAAAAAATTCGGGTTATTATTATGAATAAGGAAAACAGATAATGTCAGGGCAACCAGTCGGAACCATGTTTGCGGAGATGGATCTTGATTTGACCAAACTCGAAAAAGGTCTAAAAGAAGCCTATAAGCGCACTGTTGCGGGTACTGAGAAATTTGAACAGCAGTTCAAAGCGCTCGGCATCAAGTCCGATAGGATGTTTGAATCTCAAAAGCAAATGGCGATAGCTTCCAATAATGCCATTTTAGCAAGCACAAAGGCTACTGCCAATGATCGCGCCCGTGCTGAAAAAGCAATGCACGATAAAATAGCACAGCTCAATAAAGAGCAGTTCGGCAAACATGAATCTTTAATAACCCGCGCTAAAAATAATTGGATGGGGCTAATCGCAACCTTTTATTTAGTTCAAAGAGCGGCCAGTGTTATGTCTACCCCTTTTATCAAGGGCTTTGAAGCGGTTGAAACCTACAGTCAATCGGTTGCATCTTTGGCCGCTATGGTTGTCACTTTCTCGGAAAGACAGAAAGGAATGACGCTTGAAAGCCAATGGAAGGGCGCTCTTGAATATTCGACCGCGATGGTTCCTGTTTTGGAAAACCTTGCAGCCAGAACACTTCTATCTGGTCAGGAAACCACGGCGCTTGCAAACGCCTTCGCTCGATCCGGCGTATTTCTAGACGCTAATAATGAAAAACAAATAGAGTCTTTCACCCGTATTTCGAACGCACTACCCCTTATGACTCAAGGGCAAGAGATCATGCGGCAGATTAATACCGAAATTCGTGGATTGATGACAGGTACGAATGAATCTACCAATATGATGCTCACGACATTAAAAGCAATAGATCCTGAAATTAAAGAGCATCTCAAAACATGGCGCGCCGAAGGAACAGTGCTTGAGCATGTGGGAGAGCTTTTGGTTGGTTTTGGGCCTGCTACGGAAATGTTAGAGAACCAATGGCAAGCGGTAAAATCTACTATTGATACAACCGCAACCCAAATACTTAGGGGGTTGATGAAGCCAGCCTATGAAAGCATTATTGAGTCCACAAAAGAATTAAACGGCTGGCTAGTAAATAATAAACAAGAAATACTCGATTGGGGAACAAGTTTCAGGCTTGTTGCAATTTCTATTGAAGCCGAGATCATGCGCCTTGCGATGTTTATTGATAGGATCGGCGGCACCATGACCCAAATGAAAATGCTCGCTTCCGGGCCGGGGATGATGCTCGGCCTTGATGCAAGCACAAAAAATTTTGATGCAGCGCGTATTCAAAACGAAGTCTTTGAACAAAGATATAAGAATACAGAAAAAGCTCTTGAGAGGCTGGCTTTAAAATATAACGAACTCGAATACTCTATCTCGGCAGCCGGTAAAGCAGCAGCGGCAACATCTTCTGCTATGCCGTCACCGCCCAAGGGAAGAGTCGCTGGGCCTACCGAGGAAGAAATAGAAAAAGCAGCAAGAGAAGAAGATAAAAAGATCAAAAAGGCGGTTGATGAAATCAAGAGATGGGAAAAAATCATGCAGGAGAAGTCCGAGGCAATCGGATCTGTAGCTCTGCTGAATAATCAAGAATATATTAGTAAGTTCGCTCCGGCAGAACCACAAACGGGCGATGTGTTTCTCAAGAAATATCTGGCTGATGTCGAAAAACTCGAAAAGGCTGAGCAGGAAAAATCTGAAATGCTCGGTCAAATGGCGATGGTTGACCAGAAGGCGGCTGAATCTTCAGCGAAAGACCGCGCCGACGCATACCGCACAATGTACAGCGACATGAAGGGGCAGGAAAAGGAATATTACGTTGTGCAGCTCAACGCGCTCAACAAGGAACGCCAGAATTACGAAAACCTGACCGGCGACAAAGTTACAGCCGATAAGTGGTATCTGGACCAGAAAAAAAAGCTGGATCAGGATCTGGCTCTCTCCTCAAATAAGTTTTTCAAGGGCATAGAGGTCGGTTACGACCGGATGTTAGATGATCAGATGACCTGGGCAAAAGGAGGGCTGGCGATATTTAACAGCTTTGCCAAAGGCGGCCAGTCTACCATCTCTAACGTACTTTTCGACGGCATAAAAGGCGAACTGAAATCGTTTGAAGATTACTGGGATTCCTTTTTTGACGGATTGCTGAGAACCTTCACAGATACCGTGGCCGAGATGGCCACGCAGCAGGCATCAAAGGCGGCTGTTTCAGGACTTGCTTCGATTGGCGGGTGGGCCGGCGGGGTGGCAGTTGACTGGCTATCCGGAAGCGGCGCAGGGGATGCCGTATTAGACTGGATGGGGGGGGACTGGGACTGGCTGGCGAGCCTTCACTCCGGGACACAATTTGTCGGAATGGATATGTCCGCGGCTGACCGACTGAAGCAGGATGAATATCTGAGTAAATTGCAAAAAGGCGAGATTGTAGTTCCCAGAGGCATTTCAGATGATGTTCGCAGCGGAGATTACAGCAGTTTTGCCGGATGGATGGGCGGGTCTATCGCAGGCACGGCGTTGGCCGGGGGTTATGGGGCAACGTCAGTATCAAACAGCGTGGGGAAAAACCTCGGATCGCAGCTGGAAAGCGCATTGGGCACAAAAGGATTTATGGCATTATCCGCATACGGTATGGGAGCAAGCTTGTCCCAGGTGGCCGATATGGCTTTGCAAGGCTCACTTTCGTCAGTGATAAGCTCGGCATGGGGAGCGGTTACCGAGGCGACATTAGATGCATTCGGCGCTAAATCATCCACATTATCAAAGGTAGGCGGTTTTGTCGGCGCCGGCGCGGGAGGAGTTGTCGGCGGAATTGGCGGTTCGATTGTTGGCGCGATACTCGGGCAGGTACTTGGTGCAATAGCCGATATGTTTGCCGTGCCTGTGGCTAATTTTTTTGGTTTTGACACATCGAATATGTCGGCTCGTTCAGGGTTTTCTTTATCCGGGCTTGCCACAAGCTATGGAAGTCCTTTTGAGTCGATGAATCTTGATGTTGCCAAAACACTCGGGCACGTAGCTCCGGACGTAGAAGCAGCGTTACAATCAATGGCACAAAACCAGGAAGCGCATCTTTCAGTCGGCGATCTGGGGTCGTATGGCGGTTTTTCTCCTGTAGGCATGACTGATTTTGAAGGCGGAATCGGCATGGGGCCTGGCACCTCAAGCGGCGCAGATCCGGCCGGTATAGGACCGGGTACCGGGTTTGGGTTCCGTTACGGCGGGATTTCCCGCGGTCCGGAATCCGGCTATACGGCCCGACTGCACGGCACCGAGCTGATTGTATCAGAGAAAAGGGATGTTCCGGTAAAAATATCCGGATCCAGCGACGGTGGCAATCTCCCTCCTGTGCAGGTCAATGTGGTTATAGATAGAAGAGTTCTGGCATCTGTCCTTTACAAGCAGAGCAAGGCGGGTGTGAAAATAATTCATGACCGGGGGCTGACAAATGTCTGACATCCTGTTTTTATACAATAATCTGCTTGATTCGGCAACTCTGACGGCGAGCTCCGCCGCAACAGGTTTCGCAGCAGACAATCTGAAAAATCCTTTCCGGACTAAATACTGGAAAACCGCCGGGGCAACCGCCGGAACCGCACAGCTTGTAATTGACCATGGTACAGCAAAAGATGTTAATGCCATTGCCTTGACCGGATATCCCGACTGGGCGGCTGCTCCGGGTACATTACAGGTGGAATTCAATGCGACTGATGCGTGGGGCGCGCCTTCGGCAACCGAAGCATTGACATGGACTGCGCCGACTACTCCGGGCGGAAATAAGGGAACCATTATCAAGAAGCTGGCTTCAACTCGAACATACCGTTACAACAGGCTTTCGGTTGTCAATGCGCCCGGCGATTGGAATCTCGGGCGGCTGTTTGTGGGAACTTATTTTGAACCGGCCAGAACTTACGGTTGGGGATATGGGGAAAGCGTCGTTGACCCTTCGTTAATTTCACAAACAATCGGCGGGCAGGATCACGCGGATGAAATAGAAAAATTCAGGGTTATAACTGTCAAGGGTCTTATCGAAACTCAGGCGCAATGGGTATTGTATCAGGCAATGCTCAATTCTATCGGGTCACATAAAGATATGTTTATCGCCTTCGATTATACCAACAATGCGGCAGAGCGAACGATATATGGGAAGTTCACGAAACCGCCTGCGATTACAAGGCCTTTTTATTTTGATTACGATTTTGAGTTCACGGAGGCTCGCTAATGGGAACCGAAACCACTTTCGCCGGACTTATTGCAAATCCGATATCTGAAAAGGTTTTTCTCTGCGAAGCAAAGCCGGGGGAAATGTTGCTTTCAGATGCCTTTACGCAATGGGCGGAGGGGTTTTTGTCTATTTATCCGCCTGCGTACAGCAGTGCTTATGTCAAGGCAACAGAAGAATCTAATGGATTTGCTGCATATCAGGCAACAAATCCAACGACAAGTTTAATTGGGGCTACAGGGGTTGTCCCTGGGGTCGCTTGGATGACTAATTACGGTACGGTAACAAACCAGAGCTTTCATTTTCAGCTGTCTATGGCCGCAGCGATAGCAAGAATTTATTGTGAAAATTTTCACACGCTCGGCGCAAGTACGGATAGAGGTGTTAAAAATTTTACCTTTTGGGGATCGAATACCGAGGCCGATTTTCTTGATACGGTTTATGCGAACGACGGCACATGGGTTGATATAACCGCCGACCTATCGGCTTCTCAGTTCGCACAGCACGCAGCAGCAAACGCCGCTGACCCTCAATATATTACATCTTCAAACGTAACAAGCTATCTTTATTATCGTTTTAAATTCGCCGATAACTGGGGATCTTCAGGCGCTTTTGGCTTAATGGGCGTCCGGAGAATAGAGCTTCAAGTCGCAGTTACAAAGACATATGAAATAGCTTATCCGGACGAAACCATAACGCTGGCAGATTCCTCAACAGAAATAATTAAAAAGACCATAGCAGCAGTCGAAGTCGACGGAGTAGCTTTAACCGAAGGAACCTCAGTTCTTAATGTTGAGGCAACCGAAAGCTCCTATTGGCAGGATGCGTTAAGCGAAAAATTTTATATCCACGTTCCGGGTGATGGCGATCCGAAAGAGAATACCGTTATCGTTTACTTTTGGGTTTATTTTGCGACAAAGGGAATTGTTTTGGACAGCAGGTATTATGAACCCTATATAGCTGAAAATGGCATCCCGGCTATATCGCAGGAATCGCAGTCAATTCATTGGGGCGCGAGCCAGATATCTTCCGGATCGGTAGTTTTGTTAAACGGTCGGGGATATTTTGACCAGATCGCTAAACGCTGGATCTGGAATAATAAAGACATCAAGATTTTGCTCGGCGGCGATTCTTTGGCATATTCGGAATACACATCCGTTTTTGCCGGCCGGATAATGCAGACTAAATTTTCTAAAACCGAATTTACGCTCGACATCGAATCAAAAGCCTTTGCCCTTTTAAGATTATTGCCGATAAATAATTTCTGGACTACGACATGGGCGAATCTGGACCCGGCTGCCGAAGGCAAATCAATTCCCTATTACTGGGGGTCTTATTCAGCGGCACAGGCCCCGATTGCGACCTGTATCAATACTGCATACGGGGCAAATGTTTATCAGTTTAAGATTTGCGACACAGCGTTTCATGCGATAAAATCAATCACTCAGGTCTATATTGATTATAAAGCCGGTGCTGGATGGCAACCCATAGCGCACAGCAATGAGGATCTCGCAAATGCGACTTTTACAATATCATCAGCATCTTTTGTTGTCGGTACGTCAAGAGTCAAAGTTGCATTCGAGGGGTATCATTCAGCCAGCGTTTTAATCGAAGGTGCTCCGGAAATAGCAGAGGATATTTTGCTTAATCAGTGCGGGTATGCGGCAGGGGATCTGAATTCAACATCCTTCACAACATCAAAAACAATAAGCGAATGCGCTCTGAATGTGGCCATTGAGCGCGAAACATCCGCCTTAAATGTGATTGAAACCATTTGCCAGTCTGACTTGGCCTTTTTTGATGAAGACGGCGCGGGATTATTAAGATATCGCACATGGGAGCCGGTTATCGAATCATCTGTTCCGGTACTGGCAAAAGAGGACATCCTTGAACCGCCTGAAATCGAAGAGGACACAAGTCAATTATTCTGGAAAACAAAAGTCGGTTATTCAAGGCTATATGAAACCGGCGAATACCTTTTTACAGAAGCATCAAACGCAGAGTCAAAATATAAATACGGCCGGGATGATAACCTGACAATCGAAACATATTTACGGAGCAATGCGGATGCCGATCAGCTTGCAGGACGCCTGAACTGGATAACGCGAAACCCTTCTCCGATAATCAGCCTTTTATTAAAAGCCGGACAGATCAGCAAGACTCTGGGCGATAAAATCAAAGTCACACTGACACGCGCTCCGCATGAAACAGTGGGCGGATATGCCGAACGTGCGTTTGAAATAATCAGCAAAGAGATATCCTGCTTCCCTTTATTCGTAAAAATATCAGCAAGGGACACGGCTTTATTCGGGCTGAACGTCGGTTTCTGGATGTCAGACACGGCTCCGGACTGGGCGACTGCAACGGCAGCAGAAAAAGAAGTCAGCGGTTTTTGGACGGATGATGACGGTTATGTTGACAGCACGGAAACGGAATCAAAAAACAAATCATTGTGGTGGTAGGAGATAACGCAAAATGGCATGGACAGCGGCTAATCCGGTGACGGTTGGAAATCCGACAAAGAAATCAGATTATGATAAATTGTGGGATAACGCACAGTATTTACAAATAGCAACTCTCGCGGCTAATTTAAAACTGTTCGGTACTGCTGCCGGAACAAATACCGAGTGGGCGGCGGGATTAAAAATAGGCAGTTTAACGCGGGACACCACGGCGGCCAATGGCGATGTGGCATATACGGGCGTGGGATTTAAGCCAGCGGTTATAATCTTTCTTGCCGGACATTCGACCGATGCGATATCGGTTGGATTCAGCGACGTTACCATCGACGCCTGCGTTATTGTAAGAACCGGGAAGCTGACCGATACCAACGCCATTTATTGCGGCAATACCGATGGGTCTGCATCACAAACAGCGGTCGTTAAATCAATGGATGCGGATGGATTTACCTTGACTTGGACAAAAACCGGAAGCCCAACGGGAACCGACACAGTATATTATTTGGCTATAAGATAGATTAAAGGAGAGTATAAAATGAAAAGATTCCCTAAACGATTATTTTTAATCCTGTTCCTTGTTCTGTTCTACCTTTCCGGTATCGCATTTGCCGAGACCATTGTGGACGGGGTGGAATCTGGCGGTGGATCTGTAACCGAGTCAGCAGTTTCCACCATAAATCATGCTGCAACCGAAAAAGCTAATCTGGTCAATGCAGATGAAATAACCGGGCAGGATTCAGCAGATTCTTTTGCATTGATAAGAACAACTTGGACTTCGGTTAAGGCATTTCTGAAAACTTACTTTGACACTCTTTATCCTCCAATAGCTTCTCCAGCCTTCACAGGCGAAATGACCTTTGCAGCACCTACCGAACTCACAATCGCAACCGACATCATAACGGTCACTCAGCAGTTACATTCAGTTGATACCGAAGCTGATGCAGCCACAGACGACCTGATAACCATTAACGGCGGAGCTGATGGTCAGATTCTATTCCTTCGAGCTAATAATGTTGGAAGAATCGCTACTCTCAAAGAAACCGGAAATATTGTAATTCCACTTGGTACAGAACTTTCCCTTATCAATTCCGAGGGAACGGTAAAATGGGTGATGCTGTATTATGATGCCGGAATATCCAAGTGGGTGGTGGTTGGCTCTTTGCCTGACTCAATAAGCGTCGGCTCAATCAGCTTAGGCGGAATAATTTTAGGAGATTCAACTCCCGGAGTCGCAGGAGGTTTCGGGTATGACTCTGGAAAGTTTTCAATCTTTGGTGCCAACTCAGAGGATCTTTATATAAATGTTGGGAGTGCTGCGAATCAGGCAGCGGTTGGTTCAAATACAGGCATCGACACCATTGACTTTGGCGCAATCAATCTCCTTACCTCTGGTACTATAGGGAGCAAATTCCCCACAGTAGCTGGCGGCGCAGCGGATTTAAGCCTTTCGGTAGCCCAGGTATCAGGGACAAATATATCCAATACGGGGCAGGGAGTTAATAACAGAAACCATACCCTCCCAGTCGCTGAAGCAGGGCTGGTCTTTATAGGTTCTGTAGGTGAAGCTCAAGGAGCGAGCTATTATAGATTCACAGCGAACACGACTCCCACGCCTGATGACTTTATGTGTCTTAATGGAACATGCGGAAAGACCTATGTGTCAATCGCTGCCCCAACTCAGGGCGCACAGGTAATGTGCCGAACCGAACAAATTGCATCCACTGGTATTAAAACAGGTGCTGCGCTGGCAATCGGAACCACAAACACGGCGGTTGCAAACGGAGCTTTCACCTTTGACATCGGCGGTACTGGATACGCAAAGGCCGCAACAGCAGCCGGAACTGCACCGGGTAATGATGTAATCCCACAAGGCACTTTTGGGGCAGTCGCTTTCGACATTGGGGCGGACGGGACAATAGATGCAATCGAGGCTACAGATAATGCAACGGGATACGCTTCTGCGGTTCTTGCCGTGGCTGGTCTTCCTGCGGTTGCCGCTGCTCATACCAGAATGGGGAACGTGACGGCTTCCAAGTCGGATGGGACTTTCACGTTTGGAACCACTGCCCTTGACGCTGCTAGCACAACGGTTGCATATACCAGCTCTACGGCTTACACAAAACCATATAACTGGATGTGTAATAGCAGCGTGGGAACATGGGCGACTGATTAATGGGAGGTTACATGAAGAAACTTAGTATCATATCATTATTGATTCTCTTATTCCCTGCCTTCGCCTTTGCTGGCGGTGCTTCCACCGTGATGATGGCGGGGAGCGGGGGGAGTGTAGCTCCGGCCTGTAGTGATTTAGCGACTGCAAGAACGGATGGTGATATTTCACAGGCTATAAGCGATGGCACTACAGGAATGGTAGCATCTGCCATTACAGCCACATCTTCGGGAACAGCCCTAACTGTATATGTTAAGATTTCTGATGTTGGAACTCCTCCGGGGTATCTGTACGCCTACCTCTGCCCTTCTGATGGCAGCGCCCCGGCATCCGGTACAGCGCTTGATGCCTGCGTGCAGTCAACGACTACAAACATCGGCCCACCGGGAGCATCATCCGTAGATGTTAAGTATAAATTTGCTGGATATTCAATTACAGACACAAGCGTTTATCATATAGTTCTAAATCCTTCTGTCGGCGGTGATGGCAGTAATTATTACAGATGGCTTTGCAATCGAACAGCAACTAATGCAGGCGGTATGGATCAAGATGCCGACGGAACTCCGGCATGGACAAGCATTGATACATCCGCCCAATGTAATTTTAGGATAACTTCCTGTGATGAATAAAACACTTATATCATTATTATTGATTATTCTTATGCCTTTTTGTGCGTATGCAGCTTGCACGGATAATGGAGATGGCACATTTACGACAGACGGTAACGAGGCGGCAGATGTGGCGGAGTGCATTACGGCTGCGAGTACGGGGAATACCATTAATGTTATTGCCGGTGACGGTGCGGCTGCGTGGGCTGCTCCCGTTTCGGTTACTAAGGCGGTTAAAATCATCGGCCCAGGCAAAACCAATTTGACAATCACATGGTCAGGCGCAAGTGCTTTTAATATTGATACTATTGATGATTGGCGGATAAGCGGATTTAAGTTTTCAACAGCTTCGTCTCAAACTGCCATTGTTATTAGCAACGGTTCGGGGTGGAGGCTTGACGCAAACGATTATACCAACACACAGTCGGATTCAGGACTTTTTGCGAATATTGACGTTACTGTTTCTGGTGATAACGCATACGGGTTGATTGACAACAACACTCTGTATAATGCGCGAATATTAATGTCCAATTCAAGCCTCTCGTCGGCAGGGATAAATTCACTTTGGGATGATGCCTTGGATTTGGGGTCTGCGAATGCGGTGTATATTGAAAACAACATATTTGATGATGATGGTACTTTTACTAAAAACGATGTGGACAGCAATAGGGGATCAAAATACGTTTATAGATATAATAATAACGCCAATGGAATTATGGCGCATGGGCTTCTAACTGGATACAGGGGAAGCAAAACCTGGGAGATTTATAACAACTCATTTAATAGCCGATCAATCAAAACGTGGCAAGCCATTTATTTTAGAGCTGGAACCGGCGTAATATTCAGAAACGATTTTACATCAGAGATTGATTTTAACGGAAGCATTGAGTTTGACCTGGAGCGAAAAACCACTTGTCCGAACGACTACCCTGACTGCACCAATACTACAACCAGAACCGGAGCTTGTGACGGAGACCATGAATGGGATGGAAATACAGAGGCAGGGGAGATTGCGGGTTATCCTTGCAGAGACCAGATAGGCAGGGGGTTTGACTCCTCTAATTGGGCTGATTCTTCCGCAAGGCCAGTCCCTTCACAGGCATTAACCCCTGTGTATATATGGGGAAATATTAAGGGCGTAAATGCTGTCACAAGCATATATGTTCCATCGGCAGATGGCGATAACTTAATGATCGTGGCTAACCAAGATTACTATATTAACGGAGCAACTTTTAACGGTACATCCGGTATTGGCTCCGGCCTTCTTGCTGCAAGACCGAGATACTTTACAAATGTACGGCTACGGATACATGGGCTGCTTATTATCAGATGTATACTTGCCCCCATCCACTCGCAGATCCCGGAGCGACAGGCTCATGCACGGCAACGGCAGGAACTGGTGGGTATATTTTAGATCAGGCTCCTCCGGTCAGAACGGTTTCAATAAGTTCGGGTACGGGATATTCAGCTATTCCTTCGGGCGACCAGTCTATCGGTGATGGAGAAACGGCGGAATTTACAATAGACCCCGATTATGGGTATGACATAGCTTCTGCGACAGGATGCGGCGGCTCTTTGGTCGGTACAACATACACGACAGCAGCCATTACCGGGGATTGCTCAATTACGGTTGCGGTGATAGCACATTTAATGGACATTGCAAGCGGAACGGGGACTGTAAATTTTGGAGGCGTAACGTCAAATGTAACACTTGGGAATTAACTTTTAACAATGAGAGGATGCTGACTCATGACAACCTGGAACAAAGAAGAGCGGAGATCAAACAGACTTCATGAAGATGATATTGCCTTAATTGTGGCAGGTGTTTCAGGTTCAATCAGTGAACATGTCTGCCGATTTTCAAAGATTGAAACCAGAGACATGGAGGCTGTAGTTGAATTTGTGCAGAGCATTATGGACACTACGACAACTACAAAGAAACTGATTTGGAAATTAGTCGTGTCTGTTACTGTAATCGCTCTTCTTGGATGGACGGTAGTGGGGTTTATTTACCGAATAAAAGAAGCCATTACTGGCGGTATTAAATAGGGAGCATGATGAGCGAATTTTCCAAAGCATCTGCGTTAAAACTTGCATCCTGCGATGAACGTATCCAAAGGGTATTCAATGAGGTTGTTAAACACTTCGATTGCGTTATCATTGAGGGCCACAGAGGGCGTGAAGACCAGAACAGGTATTACAACGAGGGCAAATCTAAGCTGGCATGGCCTCAAGGTGAACATAATTCGGTACCCTCAAAAGCTGTTGATGCTGTACCGTATCCAATTAACTGGAAAGACATTAACCGGATTTGTTATTTTGCAGGGTACGTTATGGCGACTGCGTTATCAATGGGAATTAAGTTAAGATGGGGTAAAGATTGGGATGGTGACACAGAGCTCAATGACCAGACGTTCCAAGATGGGCCGCATTTTGAGATTATGGACTGACATATGAAAACAGAGCGAAGGGTAAACAGGCAAAAAGAGTTTATGCAGGTACTGGCTATCTTGGTGCTTCTGTTCTCCTTTCTGTTCTTTGTCGGTGTCGTGTTCCTGCCTATCCCTGAGAGTGGCGTAAGAAATGCTGACCTAATACTCGGTGCTTTGCTTGGAACAGGCTTTAACGCTATTTTACAGTATTATTTTGGGTCAAGCAAAAGTAGCTCGGATAAGCGTGAAGACCTCGCTGGTAAAATTGCGGACAAGGAACAAACTGAATCCACCACGACTACGAAAACAAAGACGGAGACAACGGGATGAATCAAGACCAATTCCTATCGGAACTTAAAGCAAAAGCTGGTGACTATCCCTTTATTGTATTTTCAAGAAATATGAGGTCATGGCTGGGGTCTTCAATATCGAATGTCACCAAAGGAACATATAACCACTTCATGTGGTTAATCGATTATGACACAGTTGCCACACAGGATAATATGTTCTCGTATGCAAGCATCAGGGATTACATGGAGGGTGAACATATCCTGAAATTCGTAATTGACACTCGCTGGTTGCCGGAAACTCGTATGTGGTTACAGGATGCGATTAATGCGGATTTGAGATTACCTTTTTATAAAAGGCTTTATGACCCTGTTGCTATATTTGGTCAGCTTATACATCAACCTTGGATTCAATTACCTTGGTGTGATATATGTTCCGAAAGGGGCAAATATCTCAATCAGGTTGACCCACAATACACGTTAAGGCATCCGTCACCTTCTGATATTAACCGATACATGAAAGACCATCAGGCGTTACCTGAGAACGGCATGATGGGTTATTTTGTGGTTGATCGTTATTTGCCGGAGGATATTTAATGACATCCCGTGACAAGCTATCCCTCCTCCTTTTGTGTGTCGTGCTTATTATCTGCGTAGGGATATTCTGGTGCGTTATGGAGTCGCTTTAACAAGTCGGGCAATCCCGGCCTTTCCCTGAACCGTGTATCGGGCAATCATAGGTTTCTTCGTCTTCCTCAAACTTTGCCCTTCTTGATATTTCCCTGTTTAAATACCAAATAGCCTTCTGTAGGTCTTCTATCGGACTCCCCTTATGGTCGGCTCTCAGGATATACTTAACCGCATTACCCAAACAAAAATTCAGGTTCTCGGTTATGTCTATAACCTCAAGCCCATTGGGAAGCCATGTATAATGTTTCGGATGATTTATATTGTCGGTCATTTCATACCCCTCCCTCAGAACATCTTAATCTGCCCGGTTAATTGAACGGCAACATCTCCTGCGACAATCGCCTGACAGCAATTTCAACATACTTTTCTTCAATCTCAATTCCGATGGCTTTCCTGCCAAGTTGTTTTGCGGCAACCAAAGTCGTGCCTGAACCCATGAAGGGGTCAAGGATGGTGTCGCCTGTATCGGTTAGTCTTGATACTAAAAATTTCATAAAAGGCAGAGGTTTTTGGCTTGGATGGTTGAATTTTGGTTCTGATCCGATTGTAAAATCACAGGCATCTTGCCCGCCATGTTTTATTTCTTCCCCACCGCAAACAGCCGGAATCCAATTATTATAACCAATTGCGCCATGTGTCATTCCGTTTAAGTTATGACCGGCAATTATCCATCGATATTGTTCTCCCATTGCTTTTATGCAATCGTAAATTTTCCACAGGCCGGGCATTACACAAACAGCCTGAGAACATTTAAAAAATTCAGATATACACCATGATGGAAACTCATTGTCCCATTCAGCTTTTCCTATACCATAGGGTGGGTCGGTTAAGACCAAATCAACGCAATTAATTTGGGGGAGAATGTTTCTACAATCATTGTTATATATTATTATTCCACCATGCTCATAGTATGGTTTCAGTCTGTTTTCTTCCCGTTCAATGGTTTTTTCTGCCATTCTATCGTTTCTCCTCTTTGCGGACAGCTATCTGGAACGGGGTCATTCCCATAAACTTTCCCATCCATTTTTGGGCAATACATGAGCATGCTTTCAAACTTAATTCCTATTGCATACGGGCACATTCCACAGATTAAAATCTTCATATTTAAACCCCTTTCAAGTAGTCGTAATACGGTTTCATTTCACCACCTCATCAAAACAACCGGCGCATCCAGCCGGGATTAACGGGCTTGCTTCATCTCCTCAAACTTCTGCAAAATAGCGTCTATGCGATTATCTATAAAGGCTAAAACGTCTTCCTTAAACCATTCTCCGTGTAGCCTATACCCTGAAAGCTGATCGTGAAGCTCTTTTTCAAGCAAAAATGGAATTTTGTCTATTAACCTTACAACTATAAGTTTAAATGGTGATCCGGTTTGAAGCGCAACCAGTCTTTTCTCGATGTTCTTGGAAACACCTATTTTAATAAGGCCGCTCCCAGTTGCTTGTAAAATGTACATGTTTGTAACTGGCGACGCCAGCAAAACGGATTTTTTTTGGCTTTTTTGAGCGCGCTCTCTTTCCTTTTTTCCTGCCCTGACCCAATAAAGGCGAAGCTGCTCCTGCGCTATTTTAATCTTCTCGCGGCTACATTCCCTGCAAACATTAAGCCGCCCGTCCTTCTTGCTTATGTCAATGCCAAATCTCTTTATTGGCTTTCTAATAAAGCATCGTTTGCATGTTCTTTCATCTGATTTCATCTGCCCTCACTCCCAAAGCCTTTGCTACAGCCTTAATGGTTGACAGCTTTTTTGCGTGCCTGACCCGATAGAAAGCTACTTGCGGTGTTTTAACACCCATCTTCACGGCAAGCTCGTCCAAGGTCATTCCCTTTGCCTTCATTATCCGTTTGATGTTCTTATGTTTTGTTTTCATGTTTTCCATATACACAACAATAAATAGGATGTCAATAGGAATCTTTAAATAATTTTTAAAAAAACTTTAAAATAAATGTTGACAAACGAAAACGGCGGGTATAGATACAAAACAACATGACGTACGAACATCAAAAATTATCCCATATTGATAAGAAATATATGATCTTAAACTGATAACCCCGAAGGAGGCTTAAATGGAAACAATCAGGTCAAACGGTATGCAAACATCTTTTGCAAAAGTAAATGGAGTGCTGGTTCCGCTTGAACATTATGTAAGCGAAAAACCGGGGAATTGCCGGGTCTTCGGTTGGGTTCTTGCGGTGGCCTGCATGTTTCTGGTCGGTTATTTTTATTTTTGTATTCTGCCGAAATAAAGGATTATTCCAATGACACAGCAAGAATTATTCCATCCACGTCCGGCCCCGGACAAGCTCTTTTCTCCGGGAACTCAGTCTTACCAATTATACGAAAGGCTTCTCGCCGGTGAAGTCACAAACTCCGAGATAGTCCGGCAGATGGGGATCTTCAATAGCACCGGGCGCATAAGCGATATCCGGGCAAAACTGAAACCCTATTTAATGGATATTGAGGCCAGCAGAATTGATAAGGGGCTATTTAAATACACACTGAAAGGGCAACCAGCTAATTTTGAAAGGATAAAAACATGAAAGCAGCAGTCAAACACGACATGGTTCTTTTAAAAAAGATATTCGCACAAGGCGAAATGACCACAATCGAAGTTTCAGAAATGTTCGATATCTGCGTCAGGAAAGCCGGGGAGCTTAGAAAAGAGTGCGGATTTATCACTTCCAAGCGTCTTAAGTGTAACGTGTGCTTGGAAGATCGAGCCGTCAACTGCTTCAATTCTAAACACGCTGGCATATGTATCAAGTGCCGAAGAATCATGGGGATAGAAAAGCAATACGGGCGGCATGGGGGACGGCCGAAAACCGAGGCTATCCCGACAATCAGGTCGAAATGTTTGAAGTGCGAACCGGCCAGGTGGTTTTTAAGCCCGGTCGGATATGACGGGAAAGCCTTGCATCATATCTGCCCGTTCCATCAGAAAATGAATAAGTGGTTAGGGGAGGATGAAGGCTTTTACGCTGATGTTAATCATAATATTTTAAGGTATGGGTGAAAGGGGGTTTTATGGCTGAAAAAGAACCTAAAGAAAAAGAAATATTGAAAGAACTTGAAGTCGCAAAAACAGCAGGGGCAAATCTTTTAATGCCCTCAACTCAAATTGCGGGCCTTTCGGAGTTTCATGCGCCGGTAATTGAAAAGGTTGTTTTGAGCTCAGATCCGAA
>Ga0209417_1002055_pt1 | contig 33354 bp, 24 predicted proteins | sample RifGroF2_FD_184002 | JGI IMG/M metagenome (GOLD analysis project Ga0209417, IMG submission 184002) | Groundwater microbial communities from Rifle, Colorado, USA - Groundwater F2 (SPAdes) (version 2) | ecosystem: Environmental > Aquatic > Deep subsurface > Groundwater | place: Rifle, Colorado... | reverse complement strand
TGAGCAATGGCCCAAACAACCATGGTAATGACAAGTATTTTGTTATTAAAAATTGAAGACATTATACCCCTAAATCCTTATTTTCCTGATTTTTAGCAATTACAATATTTTACATTATAATATTAGACTAAATAAAAGCAAGGTCTTTTCTCTATGTATATTTTGACAATTAATATTTATAAAGGATATTTTTTGTATAACCTGTCAGCTGGTATATACTTAATATAAGAATAATAAGGATTATTAATAGGAATATATAGTGAAGCGCTTTTTAAATACAATTAAAGCCGGATTAGGATTTAAAACAATAGTTTTATTTACTACCTTCAGCTTTGTTTTAAATATATCCTGTCTTAATCAAGCGGCTGAGGCCCAAACATCGTTAGGCCTATTTTTGCCTACTCCAGGGACAATGATAACATTAAGCCCAAGCATTGACCCTATCCTTCTAAAGGGAGTAACAATTAACCCTGAAAATCCTTTTCAGTTTGACTTTATTGTTGATATTGGCGACTCTGATCTGGAAGGAGACTCCCTTAAAATTGCTTCAGAGAAACTGATCAGGTATTTCATGGCCTCTTTAACCATCCCTGAAAATGAAATGTGGGTGAATCTATCTCCTTATGAGAATGACAGGATCATTACTCAGAGTTTCGGGTCTACAGAAATGGGCAGAGACCTTCTGGCTCAGGATTATGTTCTTAAGCAGCTTACATCTTCATTGATGTATCCGGAAAAAGAACTCGGACAGCAGTTTTGGGACAGTGTATATGAGAAGGCCTATAAAGAATACGGGACAACCGATATTCCGGTTGATACTTTCAATAAGGTCTGGATCGTTCCAAGCAAAGCTGTTGTTTATGAACACGGCCAAACAGCATTTGTAGCAGAAAGCCATTTACAGGTTTTGCTTGAAGAGGATTATAATGCTGTTCAGAATCAAAAAAATATCGAAGATCCTAACGTAGTAGGGGGTCTTGAACCCGCCCGTTTTGAGAACAAACAGGCACAAGATCCGTCAATACAGAAATATTCCGATATAGTCCGTAAGATCATTCTTCCTGCAATTGAAAAAGAGGTCAATCAAGGCGAACATTTTTCCCAGCTAAGACAGATCACTAATTCGCTCATTCTGGCATCATGGTACAAAAAGAGGCTTCAGGAAAGTATTTTATCCAAGGTTTATGTCGACAAAAGCAAGATCAACGGCGTAGATATAATTGATAGGAACATTAAGAACAAGATATACGATCAGTATCTGGAAGCCTTCCGTCTTGGTGCCTATAATTTCATAAAAGAAGAATATGACCCTGCATCCCAGCAGATCATCCCCCGAAAATATTTTTCGGGAGGAAAGGATTATACAGCGATCAATGAAAAACTCGAGATCGAGACCGACATTGCGATGCTTTCTAAAGAAGGGCAAGATGCGGTTCTCAAAACCATATCAAAGACCCAAAATGGCACAGACGTTTTCACGATAAAAACAAATTTAGAAATTGATAATTCAATGATGGGTGATACAGAGCATAATGCCCTTATTGCAAAAGCACAAGAGCTTCTGCAATTCGACCTTGACAATAAGCCCATGTCAGCGTTTGTCGAATGGATGGATAGGATCATTGATGCCGTGGATTCTGAGCTAACCCATGAACAATTCAATTCTATCGCAGAGCAACTAGGCGTCACGAACAACTTGGTTCAAAGAATATCATCGAACACAAGTAACATGGCAAACAGGGCATCAGATTTCGCACAGGCATTACCAAAAGACGGAAAGATCAATGTATTTCTTATGCGTGATGGCTTCTCCCTTTACACTGCTTCAAGGACCCTTGGAGAAAAGGTTAATGCTTTATATCTTTCTAAAGCCACCTTTAGAACATTCACACAGATCCCTATTATGGCGGATCTTTTAATCCCCCAGATGATAATGGAGACAAAACGCAGAATATCACTATCAAGGACTGAAGCTATCCCTGCAGAGCGCTTTCAGGAATTTAAAAATGAGTTCTTCAGTTTAGTTGAAGAACTGGCCTCAGATAAATCCATAGATAATATCGGCAAGGACAACGAATATCTCTTAAAGGTCAGGGATAATATAAGGCTTGCAATAGCGGCATTAAGCAACTATCTGGAAGTTCTTGGTATTACAGGTGATGAGATCGCAAAAGACGGCATTCGTTTTATTGATACAACCAAGACCGGTTCGCTGGTGCTGTTCATGGAGGGCATCGCAAGGTCAATGCTGAAAGCAAAAAACTCGACGGTAATTCCTGCGGACGATATAACGGACGGCAAAATGTTCTTTAGTGATCTTTCTCCTGCATACAGCTATAGAGAAGATATTACTTTGGCAGATGCCAGGGAGATCGAGAGCTTTTTCTATCCGGTCGAATTTTCAAGAAGATTATCGGAAAAAGGCGAACCCATAGTAAGCTCTCCTAGCGCCAGCGCGAATGACAAGAAACATTTTCTTCTTCAAATGATATTGCTCAAGAGTGATTTAATAAGAGCAAATAAAGAAAATATCCGCCCATCAACTGCCGCCGTGAGCGAAGCATCAAGAGAGATCCAGGAAGAACGGTCTTCAGCCAGGGCAGAAGACATCACTTTTGATCAGTCGAAAGAAACCCTGGTCATGGATATTTACAAAAAGGTTAATTCCACAACCCTTGAGTTGGTGGGTGAAAATATTTCCACTTTTGAAGACCTCCAGAGGCACTTGGAAAAATCAAGCTACGCATGGCAAACCGCTCACACCGACAAAAGAAATAATTTACTTGGTGTTCTAAAAGTATTACAAAACAACCTGGTCCCTTTCATAAAGCGTCAATATCCCGGCATTAACATAAAAAGCATTAGCATTGGCGGGAGCATGGTTGAGTTTTGGGCCAGCTATCCTGCAGATGCAAGAATGCCCTATGGCGAAGACCTGGATGTTTATATCGTTGCTGATAATACAGGCTATGGCGTACTTAAATTATCATTAGAGAAATTCGTGGAAGGGCAAATGATAACAGAAGAACTTGCAGAAAATTCTGTCTATGGTGTATCAGAGATGGATGTCTGGGTCGCACCGGAAAACTCTACGGATGTTAACTTCTATATGATGTTCGGTGCAGGAGTGACAATTTTCGGCAAACCTTTAAGCATTACCCAGGAACAATACGACCCGATAATGGTAATAGGAAGGGTCGAAAGACTCCTCGGGGTCAATGCGTGGGAAATGACTGGACGATTAGTTGTGGCTAACTGGCTGCTTAGAGGATTAGCTCAAAGGCTCAGAGTGGAATATACTGAATACACAGAAGATATTAATGCAAATAAAGCAGAAGCCTTGAAAGTGATCAGGGCAAATTATGAAAAAGTCATGATCCTACTGGCAAAAAATAAAATAGCAGAACGATCCGCTGGATCCAATACAGATAAAACCGCAGCCGCTGAAACTGATAAAACCGTCGGTGGTATTGACCTAAATACAAATAACATGGACATTGAGATCCGTTCAGACGGGCAAAAATTAAGCATTCCTGTAAACCTCCAGCAGATCGAATCAATTAATATCGACGGCCTTGTTCCGGTGATATTTAATATTTCTCCAACAACAAACCTTCAAATGCTGCTTGGTGTTTCAGGAACAGATCCTGATTATCTGGCAAGAACATCATTAAATTAATATTTCGGAACCCAAACCATTGACTATCACAACTTTAATTAACTCACTTACGATGAAAACCAATAGTGCTCTTTGGTTTTTCGGGTGAGTCCAATAATTTCTTTATCGCTTCAAACACAACTTTAAATTGGTAGTCATATTTCTTTTCCATATTTTCGATCTTCTCGCGTAGGTCTCGGTGTTCAACCATCAGTTCACGCATCTTGACAAAAATACGCATTATTTGAATATTTACTTCAATTGCACGTTCACTATTTAGAATACTTGAAAGCATCAGAATACCATGTTCAGTGAAGACATTTGGTGATATCGGAGTATATTTAAGAGTCTTAAGGTTATCGCAATTTGCGATAACCTCTTCTTTTTCCACATTTGTTAATCTAAACATAAAATCTTCCGGAAACCTTTTAAGATTTCTTTTCACACGTTCATTAAGCCTATGTGTTGGAACTTCGTAAAGAGCAGCCAAATCTCGATCCAACATAACCTTTTTTCCTCTTATCAATAATATTTTGCTCTGAATAACTTCTTGAGTAACTATTTCCACGGTCATAACTAATGTCTTCCTTTCCTATCCCCACCAATTTCTCTCTAACGATAGATATTTAAAAACATCAACTGCCATGAAAACCTATAGGCTTTTTAGGTTCTTGTGGCAAATCCAATAATTTCTTGATCGCGTCGAAAACAACTTTAAATTGATAGTCGTATTTCTTTTCCATAGCTTCTATTTTTTCCCTCAATTCTTTATGTCCAGCCATAAATTCACGCAATTTTATAAAAGTCTTCATACTTTGAATATTAACAAGAATCGCCCTTTTACTATTAAGAACACTTGAGAGCATTAAAATGCCATGCTCAGTAAAAACAGCTGGACATTTACGGATCCCTCCCCAACTTGAAGTCACAAATTGTGACTTCAAGTTTGAAAGTTCTTGGATTGTTAGAACAAACCTAAATTCTTCTGGAAAACGATCTATATTTCTCTTAACAGCTTGATTAAGGGCTTTTGTCTCAACACCATATAAAACCGCTAAATCCCTATCCAACATCACTTTTTGCCCCCTTAAAAACAAGATTTTACCTTCAATAACCTCCTGCGCAATGATACTTCCAGATTGATTACTTTCTTTTAACATTATTCTAATCTCCTTTTTATCCCCACCAATTTCTATCCAGTGAACGGTATTGAATTGCTTCCGCGATGTGTTCAGCAAGAATATTTTGCTCATTCGCTAGATCCGCAATGGTTCTTGAAACCTTTAGGACCTTGTCATAGGCCCTTGCTGAAAGCCCTAATTCTTCAATGGCCATTTTCAGCATATTTTTCCCCTCCTGTTCAACATAACAGAATTCCTTTATTTGCGATTGGGTCATGTAAGCATTATATTTGATCTTTGCTTCCTTAAACCTGTCCCGCTGAACATTTCTTGCAAGGACTATTCTCTCTTTAATATTTTTTGAAGTCTCTTCCTTCCGAGGGCTTAAAAGTTCATTTGAAAGAAGGGCTGGAACCTCTAAGTGAATATCTATCCTATCGAGCAAGGGGCCGGATATTTTAGACATATACTTCTGTATTTGAGCCTGAGTACAAGTGCAGTTTTTTCTGGGATCAGAAAGAAATCCGCAATTACAGGGGTTCATCGAACAAATTAAAAGAAATCTAGCCGGAAAGATCACTGCCTTATTGGCACGGGATATTGTCACCTGATAATCTTCCAGCGGCTGACGTAAGGACTCCAGGACATCCCTATTGAATTCCGGAAGCTCATCCAAGAACAGGACTCCGTTATGGCTAAGGGTCACTTCTCCCGGCCTCGGATTGGAACACCCTCCGACAATAGCTGCTGAAGAAGTTGTGTGATGCGGAGACCTGAACGGCCGGGTCGCTACTATGCCACCTTTTCTTTTGAGCAATCCCATTACAGAATGGATCTTTGTTGTCTCTAACGATTCTTCGCGCGTCATATCCGGCAATATTGTAGGCAATCTTTTTGCCAACATGCTTTTACCAGTCCCAGGCGGGCCGATCAGAAGCAGATTATGGTTTCCGGCAGCTGCTATCTCCATACCCCTTTTTACAAAAGACTGGCTCTTAACATCAGAGAAATCTATATCGTAGTGATTCTCCTGGGCAAAAATTGAATCAATATTGGCAGTAAATGATCTTAATTCTTCCGGAGCACTTAAAATATGTACAACCTCTTTCAAAGTCTTAACGGGATAAATATTCGTATTGCTTGCAACAGAAGCTTCCACTGCATTATCAGCAGGCAATATCAATCCTTTAAAACGGCTTGTCATGGATAGCGCTATCGGCAAAGTTCCTCTGACCGGCTTAATGTTACCATCCAGTGAAAGTTCTCCTAAAACAGCATAATCATTTAAACAGCCGGGATCAATTTGGCTGCTTGCAGCCAGGCAGCCAAGGGCAATGGCAAGATCGAACGAAGGCCCTTCCTTTTTCGTATCAGCAGGCGATAAATTAACCGTGATCCTTCGAGCCTCATATTTATATCCGCTATTCCTTATTGCCGCTCTTACCCTTTCCTTGCTTTCCTTTACAGCACTATCAGGTAAACCAACAATGATAGTTGCCGGAAGTCCGTTGGAAACATCAACTTCGATGGTTATTGGATATGCGTCCAGGCCATTTATTCCATAGCTATACGTTTTAGCGAGCATCTTATATGTTTTATTCTGTTAAGGGGGTAGACCTGGGAGGAAGGCTTTTTTAAGATTTTCTTTGGGGGAAAATTATTTCTTATTGAGCTATAAAACTACCATATTCCATAAAGTTCGTCAATTTTTTTGTTCTGGTACATTCTCTTTAATTTTGATCATGTGCCTAAAAATATAACATAAGCCAACCAGACAAATACCACAGACAGAAAAACATAAGCTAAAGGCCTGTAAAACAATATAGTGCCTATCACTCTTAATGCATTTTCGTATACAGCTTCATTAATATTGTCATGCTTAAATACAAAATGCTGGGTATCATAATTCATCCAGTTAAGATTCCTCATTTTATTTGCAGCCACCTTCTTATTAAAAAGCATTGTTCCAGGAAAAGGCGTTATGACCATGATCAAATTTATTAAAAAAGGATTAACTAAGGCAAACTTTATTAAATTCACAAGGCTCTTAAAATTATCGCTGTTAAATCCGAACAATAAAAATGCAGTAATGTGTATCCCTTTTGATCTCACTTTTCTTGTCAATGACCTGTACTCATTTGCCAGGCTCAATTTTCCTCCATGCCTTTTCTCTTCGGACTGATCTGATATCTCATATCCGAATCTTAACATTTCACAGCCGCTTTCTTTAGCCAAAGTCAACGCTTTGTCATTTTTAGCGATATCCAGAGAGCTCAATGCGATCCACTTTATTTTCAGCTTCTTGATCTCTTCAAACAGTTCAAAATAATATTTTGGGTCCGCATAAATATTGTCATCCAAGAACAAAATACGTTTATTCTTTTTCCTGACCTTATCTATCAGAGCGACCATATTTTCAACAGGCCACTTTCTTATTGTAGGCCCACAAAGTACCGGAGTAGAGCAAAAGTCACAATTAAATTTACAGCCTCTAGTCGTTTGCATAAATTGCGGGATTATTTCATTATCTAGGCTCATTAAAGTATTGTGCACCGATTCCGGGTACTCCAAATGGTCCATCCCGTAATACTTTTTCTTCATATTGCCTTTTTCATAATCATTAATAACCTCTTCCCATACTCCAACAGCTTCGCCGATAACAACGCTATCGCAATACTCCAGCGCCTCATCAGGCACAAAAGTGACGTGTGCTCCTCCCATAACGACCGTAGAGCCTTTTTCTTTAAAACCTTTTGCAATTCTATAAGCTTCATGCGCATTTGACGTGCAGCAGGTAATTGCCACTAATTTTCCTTTTTTGAAATACCTGTCGTCCCAAAATATATTATAGAACTCTCTTATTTTATATTTTTTTGGTGTCAAAGCGCCTATCACTACAAAAGCCGGAGGATAAAAACAATACCAGTTTCCGATAAAAGCATGTTCTATCGGCAACAATACCCCTGGCATAACCGGATTGATCAAATATAACTCCGGGGTCTCATTTCTATGGAATTCAGAAGAACAATTTTTGTTCAATTGCATTGCAATGTTAACAAACAAAAGGAAATGAAGATATTGGGATGTCAAAGCGATCAATTTATAAACAAGGGTCGAGCCCTCGTTCCAATTAGAAAGTAAATATGCCAAAACTATCTTAACGAAATAGACCAGCAACATGGAAAACAACAACTGGGCATCAAAATGTATTTTTTCAATCCTGACAAATGTGTACTTTTTGTTCATTATCAGATAACCGACGCCAAGACAGAAAACAATATCAAAATATGAAAAAAAGGATAATAGCGAGGTATTGGAAACAGCGTTGTTAATTAACGCGATAAAATACAAGATCAGGATAAAAACAATTAAAAGAACACTGAAAATCCAATTATCCTTGATATTCTGCTTAAATCTTTTAAATTTAAAAAAGAGCTCCTGACCGGAAATGATCTCTGTAATTATTCCATAAGATCCGCCATACAAAGCGACCCTAAGCGCTGCCAGAACAGACAATAAAGCAAGGTTCAAAAAACCTGCCTGCGCAATAACATGCTTTATAACAACGATAACCGAAAGATCTGTAAAGAAGGTTAAGAACACTAAATAATACAAAGAGTTCAGTATCTTTAGCTGATAACCAAAATTTTTTATAATGTTCTTCATAAACAAATTAAATACTTTTAACAAGCTATATTAATTATTGTCTTGTTTTTCATTAACAAAATATATAGAATTATACAAACATATTAACTTTAAAATAATTATGAAGATCTCACCTCAAGAGAACATTACTTCCGCAGAATCACTTTTAAGCACCATTAAAGTAGACCCCAATACTTATAGGTGGTTTACATTCTTGTTAACACAAAAAAAAGTAGCGAATATTTTCAGAAATAATGCTGAAAACAAACCTTTATATGCAAAACTAAGCCACTCTATCTCGATCCAGCAAATACTTGTCCTGTTCTCAATAATTATTATCACAGCGATAATTACAACGAACAAGATCGATCTATGCCTAATATTTGTAATATTGGCAATTATTGACTTCTTTATAGAAAAAAATAAACGGCTGTATATATCCCAACTTGCAATTATCCTGATATTGAAAGATATTGGAGAAAAGGATTTCAAGGATCTAACTCTTTATCAAATATGCTCAAGATTAGCAAAAGAATACGGAATAACCTCTCTTATTGATAAACAATTTAATTTTTATAATATAATACGGAATTTTTTAATATTTGTAACACTTCTAATGGTCACATTAATGCCGATCACCTTCTTTTTTCTTCCTTTTCTGATCTTAATATCCTATGTCTTGATCAAAATACTGCTAAGAACGGACATTGTTTACAGGCACTTATAATAACCCCAATGCTGATCACTTATTTTGGAATTGAAAAGATCACCACGCCTAAAGCATAAAATACCGCAAACAGAAAAGCATAAGTTAACGGCCTGAAAAAGATAAGGTTAAAGATCAAAGGTATGATCACTTCGTATAAAGGCTCATTGAGCTGGTCATGTTTAATAACGAATCTCGACGCATTATATTCCATCCAATTAAGGTTCCTTAATTTATTCTCTGCCAATTTCCTATAATAAAGCCTTGTGCCCGGATATGGTGTCAATATACAAACACTTCTGGTCAAAAAAGGATTGACCAAAGCAAACCTGACCAGATCAATAAAACTTTTAAAATTATCACTATCATGCCCGAATATTAAAAAAGCAGTGACCGCTATGCCTTTTTCCCTTACTTTTTTCGTTAAAGCACTGTATTTATTTGCCAAACTGAACTTGCCCCCCTGTTTCATCTCTTCTGATCTATCGGTGATCTCATATCCAAACCTTAACATCTTACAGCCGCTTTCTTTAGCCAATGCCAGGGCTTTTTCATTTGCTGCAATATCTATAGTGCATGATGCCATCCATTTTACATTTAATTTCTTAACTGATTCAAACAGCTCAAAAAAATAATTTGGATCATTAAAGATATTGGCGTCTAAAAAACAAATGTACTTATATTTGTGCCTGACCTTTTTAATTATTGACAAGATATCTTTTACCGGTTTTTTTCTTATTTGAGTACCGCACATCATAAAGTTAGTGCAAAATTCACAATCAAATTTACAGCCTCTTGATGTTTCGATCAATTTCGAAGAGATCTCTTCATTTTTACGCATCAGTTCCTTTTGGACCGAGTCCGGATAATCCAAATAATCCAAGCCATAATATTTCTTCTTCAGATCACCTTTTTCATAGTCATGAATAACCTCTTCCCATGCTCCGACAGCCTCGCCAATAATAACGCTATCACAAAACTCCAAAGCCTCATCGGGCAGAAAAGAGACATGAACACCGCCGATCACCACCTTTGAGCCTTTTTCCTTAAATCCTTTTGCGATACTATATGCCTCATATGCGTTAACAGTGTAGCAGGTAATAACCACTAATTTATTGCCTTGATAGTATTCATCTCTCCAGAATCTATTATAAAATTCCTTGATCTTATATTTTTTGGGGGTTAATGCGCTGATTATTAAAAATACCGGAGGATAAAAGAACCCCAACAAGCTGCCCAGAATATTGTTTATTATTGGCTCCAAAACACCGCTCACAACAGGGGAAACCAAATATATCTCCGGCCTCTGTCGATCCTCAATAGCACAAGGGCAATGCTTTATAAATTGCGTTGAAATATTTATAAACAAAAGGAAATGAAAATACTGGGCCATTAAAGCGATCATCTTATCAATTATCGCCAACCCCATATTGCTGCTTTCCAGCACATGCACTAAAACTATCTTCGCCAGGTATAACAAAAATATTGAACATAAGAACTCCAGATCAAAAAACCGCCTATTGATCCTCGTAAGCGGATATTGCTTCCCTATCATCAAATATGCAAGGCATAAGCAAAACACAATATCAAGATATGAAAAGAACGATAATATTGTAATGCCGCAATTCGGGATATTGGTTATTAATATTAAATACAGGATCCAAATGAAAACACTTAGAATAATATAAGATCCCCAAACGTCCTTAACATTCTGTTTAAACCTTCTAAACGTTAAAAATATCTCTTGCCCAGAACAGAAATCTACAAGGCTCCCATAAAATCCGCCATAAACAAATATCTTCATGATTGCCAGAATCGACAAGAATATTACTTTGATATAATTTGCATTAAGAAAATTAATATTGAGCACACCTACGATTGAAAGGTCCATAAGGAAAGTTAAAAAAACCAGATAATACAAGGAATTCAGTAATTTTACCTGGCTACGAAGATTTTTTAAAACTTGTTTCATGCTCAAAATGAAATTCTCCTCAGCCTGAATATACCTGCCCCAATAGCAGGCATGCGGCAGACAGGCAGGAACCGGTGATGACTCTAGTGAAATGAAAGGCCCTAAAAGGGACCATATTAATTATTATTATATAGTTTTTCCCTTTTTAAAGGAAAATAATATTTAAAAGAACTACGCTTTATTCCCTCAGAATATTTCACATTTTATGCTTTTGATAAAAACAGATACTTTCTTTTGGTTCATTAAATTACAAAGGGGAAGGCGCTTCTTGCAGAAAATATTGCTGCGGCAATTTTAAAAACAATACTGTAAAAAAGAGTGAACTCAGCCTTTTTTTAAGAATTCCATTATCTTCGCTTTTTTTCACTATCCTTCAAAAGATCTTTATTTCCTTTAAACAAAACCTCCATAGAAGCTTTTGAACCTTTATTATTGAGCTCGTTGCTCTGTGCCCGGTCCAGTCCATACGATAATAAGAAGCCTGTCAAAACACAAAAGACACAGATCAAAATATCCACTTTTTGTATACTTAATCTTAGACCTTTTCTACTGCCTCTAACTTTTCTTAATAAAACACCCATTTCATTAAGCCTCATTACATGCACCTTAAAAACATTACAAGTATAACACCCGAATAAAGCCTTGCACAAAATTGCTGAGATCAGTTTAGAAGCTTATTAATAACTACCGCTTCAAATATCTCCTGAGGTAATATGGCTTTTAGGCATTTAAAATCATACGGGCACTTTTCATTATAACAATCGCTGCATTCAAATGGCTTGTGAAAGACAATGCTTTTATCGCTAAGAGGACCCCACCTGTTTGGGCCAGTGCCCTTTGTTCCCCGTCCGAATATCGCAATGATCTGTCGGCCAAGAGCCGCAGAAATATGCATCGGCCCGCTATCGTTGGCAATAAGTAAATCAGCAATACTTAATAGAGATTTTAACTGTTTCAAATTCAATTTACCGGCGAAATTATATACTTTCTTATCAAGCTGCTTTGTGATATCGTCACATAATTCAAACTCTTCACTGCTGCCTGACAAAACAACGTTAACATCATAATGATCCAAAAGTATCTTTATTAATTCAACGAAGTGCTCCTTTGGCCAGCGCTTTTGAACAAAACTGCTTCCCGGCTGTACAACAATGATCTTCTTTTTAAGGTCAACGGATCTTTCTGACAGTAGACCTCTAATATTGTTCTTTTCAAGATCTGAGACCTTCAGCTCGGGCTTAAAGCCCGACTCTTTTATGCCGATAGTTTCCAGAAGCTCGAGATTGTAATCAGCTTCATGCTTTGATCCTTCAGCTCTTACGTCAGATATCTTGTGAGTTAAAAGAAAAGGCCATTTTCTGTTAAAGCCGATCCTCGTCTTTATTCCTGCAAGAAAAACAACCAAATGCAAGAATTTATTGGAATTCAACAATATGGCAAGGTCATACCCTTTAAACGCTATTTGCGTGTACCACCCGAACAAACTAGGCCATAAATTTCTATTACCTAAAGTATCGAACACAATTATTTCATCGATACCTTTTTTAGCCTCAACAATACTTTTAGCTAAAGATGATGTGGCAAAGGTTATATGCGCTTGCGGATAATGCTTCTTTATTGCATCAACGACCACAGTAGACAACAAGACCTCCCCGATATGGTCAGTCCTTAAAACCAACACTTTCTTTACATTCTTTAATTTTTCTGGTTTATTATCCATTCTTATCCTTGCTGTAAAATGTTCTATTTTCTAAACACCTGCTTGATAGCGATATAGTTCCACAATGCGCCTATTGACCCGCCGATCAACCCGGACAGCATCCCTGTCAGGCCAAAATCAAAAAGGCAATATGCTATGCTCACATTTATAACGACTCCTATACATCCAAAACTGCTGAAAGATACAGCTTCCCAGGCAAATTTGTACACGCCGTCATTTTTGACAGACCTTGTCTTGTTGAACATAAAAAAGACCATCAGCACGACCAACGATACCAAAAGCTGGGTAAAAACAAATGTCTGCCTCAAAAATATTGCGGCGAGCATCAATAAAAAATAATGTAGCAGCAGTACCAATATTGAATTAATAAAAAACAACAAGAACCTGATTGAAATGTATCTTCCGATAATCTTATCAAGGACCATTATCCCATAATCAAATGTTACCCTGAAATCCAGCTTGCTTTCACCCGCATTGCGTTGTCTGAAATCATAAGGTACTTCCTGAAAATTAACTTTCGTTGAGGACGAAGCAAAAAGGTCAAAAAGTATTTTAAAGCCCTTGCCGTTGAGCTTTCTGACAGTCTGCCTGAAAAAAGACTGCCTGAGCATAAAAAACCCGCTCATCGGGTCCTTCAGGTCTGCCCGTAAAACTGCCTGGCCGATCTTAGTGGCAATGCTGCTTATCAACTTTCTTATCGCCGGCCATTGCCCTACTCCGCCGCCTTCGACATATCTGCTGCCAATAACTATATCAAGATCGCTATTCCCTTTTAATGTTTCCAGCATCTTAGGCAATATCGCCTCATCGTGCTGCATATCTGCATCCATAACGGCCATATAATCTGACGAGCAAGAAAGCATCCCTTCTATACAGGCAGAAGACAAACCCTTGCGTCCGATCCTTTGAAGGCAACGGACCCTTGCATCTTTCCTGGCTATGTCCCTAACCACTTCAGCCGTTCCGTCAGGCGAATCATCATCAACAAAGATCGCCTCCCACGAACACCCTGCCAATGTTGAAGAAAGTTTTTCAACTAAGACCTTAACATTGTCTTTTTCATTATATGTCGGGATAACTATCGTTATTTGTACGCTCAAAATAAACCTCCTTTATTCTGGATCGTTTATAATATTACCTTCTGGACATATCATAAAGATATATCTGTGCACCGTCGCCCTTAAATTCCATAATTACTTTTCCGCGCAGACCAAAAGCACCCAAAATAATATCCTTAAGGTCCTCTTCACATCTGGTTAAAAAGACCCAAACACGGTCGCTGTTACCTTCATATTTAACAGGCGCCTGCTTAAATATTACCTGAACACCGCCTTTATCCTGCGCCGAGACGATCCTTCTAAAATGCCCTTCTTTATCAAAGATATTATAATCATATTTCATCGCGGCATATTTTACGCCTTTAAACTCCCCTGTTTGATGGGCAAATTGCCCCGTCAGAACACCTTCCATCCGGTTGCCTTCATACTCGCCCAGATAGACTTTCTGCAGGTCTGAATAATACCCCAGATTCTTGGCATAATACCAAAAGCTGAACTGGCCTGATGTATTAAAAAATATCATATCTCCCGGTAAATAATATTTCTGCATAAACGCCAATGCCTGCCTGTTATGCTCGGAACCGCCCCGCCCTCTTGTAAAATTATGCATTGCCGCCATGAACGGCTGATACAGCAAGACGTATGCTATCACTAATGCTATGACCGAGGATATTCCTCGGGCTTTATTAAATTTAATATTAACGCTTGATGATAGGACAGCTATTATCGACGGCACTAAAAACAGTATAACCCTTCCTCTAAACGGATATTTTCCTATAAGCGCGGCAAAAAGCGTGATCAAGACAGGGGAAACAAAAAGTAAAAAATGTTCCTTATCCCTTTTAAAAAGCTGCCAGCATCCGGCAAAAAATATCAATGAGCCTAAAATCCCTATATGAAAAGGCAGCTTTGGCAAATACATGCCCCCGGGCTGCTTGAACATCTCAAAAAAAACATCCCTCATCCAGGCTAATGTGGTAAATGAAAATATAGCATCCGGCCCAAAAGCACCTACCCAGGTAGCCTTTAAGGAATCTCCATGTACCATCTGCGATAAAGAGATCTTGTATAAAAAGACAAAACTAACCAGCCAGATCACGAAAACAGGTAAAACAGATATCAGGTCTTTCCATTTTTTATTGATCACGATCATTGTTACCGCTGTAAGGCCCAAAGCTGTCAGAATGAAAATACAGGCGCTTGATATCCAGATTATCAATCCTCCCGACAAACCGAGAAGCAATATATTCTTTAATCCTAAACCGGACCTTCTTACATGGATAAAAAGGAAAACTAATATTAGCACCATGAGGACATCGCTAGAATAAGGCTTTGTGTCCCCACAATATTGAATAAGAGGGTCACACACTGCAAAAAATATTAAAGATACTTTCTGGACTTTTTCGCTGAATAATTTTTTTACGATCAGATAAAACAGCAATAATGCTCCAATGCCTGACAAAAGCGGAAATAAACGAAAAGCAAGTTCATTGTTGCCAAAGATAGTGATCGATAATTTTTCGATCAGCTCAAAACCAATTGGCGGCTTTGCAAACTCAGGGAAAATATCAAAACGAGTCAGTATCTCTTTGAACGTCCTGCTTCCTATGCTAACAGTAGTTACCGCTTCATCCAGCCAGACAGAATGATTCTCCAAATACAGCTTTACCCTGAACAGGATGCCTAACGCTATAATCGAGATATCAAAGCCCTTGCTGAAAACAATAGCGATAATAACATCAATAGCTTTTCTTATAATTCTTTTCAAACTATTAAAACCCCCGCACTTACTTAGTTATCAGAAAATCCCCCATTGCCAAATGATCAAGGCCGCTTTCCTTGAACATAAGAAGGGCATCTTGAGGGCTGCATATCATTGGTTCCCCTCTCCTGTTCAATGAAGTGTTTATTACAACAGGGACACCTGTTCTTTCATGAAAATAGCTTATAAGCTTATGATATTTTGGATTGGTCTTCTCATCCACGATCTGAGGACGGCATGTCCCGTCAACATGAACAACTTCTGGTATCCTGTCTTTCCATTTATCAGTCGCCTTAAAAGCTATCGTCATAAAAGGCGCCTCGTGGTCTGTCCCGATTATTTCTTCTGCATAATCCTTAAGGATCGAAGGGCAGAACGGCCTCCAGTTCTCCCTTAATTTTATTATTGCGTTTATCTTGTCCGCCGTGCCTTTTATCGTGGGGTTACCGAGAATGCTTCTGTTACCCAAAGCCCTTGGGCCCCATTCCATCCTGCCCTGGAACCATCCTACAATCTTACCTTCGCACAAAAGGTCTGATGCCGCCTTGCAGATATCCTGTTCCCTGTGATATTTATATCCTGAATCCTTAAGTGCACTTTCGATCTCTTCATTGCTGTATTCAGGCCCCAGATAAACATGGTCCATCTTCTCGATCTTGTCTCCGCATTCAGCAGCGACATATACAACAGCCCCCAATGATGCACCTGCATCATGAGCGCTTGGCTGTATCCAAAGATTATTTATATGAGGATGATCAAGCAGTTTCCTGTTTAAAGCGACATTCAATGCAACGCCTCCGGCGAAACACAGGTTGCCGTGCCTTTTAAGTTCTTTTAAAAGATATGTATCAACAAGCTTCAAGGTTATTTCTTCAAGTTTCTTCTGGGTAGCGGCAGCTATGTGAATATAAGGTTCTGAAAGGGCATCACCTTCTCTTGGTACCCCTAGCTCATCAACCATTTTTGTAGAGTAGACTTTTCCGCTCTCGTGCCTCTTATCCCTTGTCACCCAAACATAATCATCATTGCAACGGTAGGTCTTTTTCCGATCAACCCAATGCATGATATGGTCCATATTGATCTTGCTTGCATCGCCATATGGGGCCATTCCCATTACCTTGTACTCGCCATCGCCTCTTGTAAATCCCAAATAATCCGTCATTGTTGCATAAAAATTGCCTATTGAATCCGGAGCCAGTATTTCTTTTGTCTTATATATCTTTCCATCCCTTGCATATCCCATTAATGAAGCAGTAAGCTCGCCCCCTCCATCGATAGATAGGATCGCAGCTTCTTCCATTCCGGAAAAAAAGTAGCTGGATGCAGCATGGGCCAGATGATGTTCTATCCATCTGATCTTAACTTGTGAATTATCAAAACCGCAGCTGGCTAAAGTATCTGCTATAAACTTTTGCTGGTTCTTCAGCTCATGTTTATTCCTGAAAAGCTTTTTAAAAGCACGGGACGGGGTTCCCTTCAATGTCCTGAAGTAATATTCAAAGCGCTTTTTATGCAAAATGTCATAAGACCAGGGGAACGCGATATGATCCACATCAGCAGGCTTGATGCCACCGGCTTTCAGGCAGTATTTGATCGCCTCAACAGGCATTTCGCCGTCAGAATGCTTTATACGATTGAACCTCTCCTCTTCAACCGCAGCGATCACCTTCCCATCGATCATCAATGCCGCGGACGGGTCATGCCCGAAAGGAGAAGCTATTCCTAATATTTTCATTTCTTTGCTCCAGTATCATTCTTTAATAATTTTTTAACTGATTCAATGACCTGGTCCACAGAAATGCCTTTGAGGCACTCCGTGCCAGACACACATTCATTCAAACGAAAATCATTGTAACACGGCCGGCAATCAATATTATTCGTCATATATTGATGTCTTTCCCCGGCAAAAGGGAACATTCCATAAACATTCTCATCTACCGGGCCAAAGAACGCTATGATCTTTTTCTTCAAAGCATCGGCAAAACGCAGCAGGCCGGTATCATTTCCTATGAACAGCGAGCACTTGTCCACCAATGCAATAACATCCTCAAAAGAGCATCCTAAAAATTCATAGCATTTATCCGGATGGTTCAGCCGGCCCTTGATGCTCAATATGTCTTGCTCCTCATTGCTGCCTGCGAACAAAAATACTTTAGCATTAAAATCCTCTATTAGCACATTAATTAGCTCTGCAAATTTTTCTGGCGGCCACCTCTTTAAATATGATTTGCTGCCCCAGGATTCCCCTCCCATAGGAGCTATCCCTACGACAAGCCCGGAGATGCCGTTCTTTTTTACGAACGCGTCAGCCCATTCAATGCTTTTAGCTCCGCAATAAACTTCCAATCCCGCCTCTTTAGGCTCAATGCCAAATTCCGTCAAAAGGTCAAGATAATACCGGGCCACATGCTTTTTGCTGAAAGATTCAAGTATAAGTTTGTGATTGAGGAATACGCATCTTTCTTTATAGTCCAGTCCGTAACGGTCCCTGATGCCCGATAAAAAAGAAATGAACCCAAAATAAGTGTTCAGGGAAAAATCGAAAGCAACGTCTATCTTTTCTCTTCTGATCTCCCCGACAAATCCGGTAAAATATCTTAGCCATGCAAATTTCGACCTTTTCGAAAGCGCTATCGAGTCATCCCTGTCATAAATGAATATTTTCTCTATCAAAGGATTGTTCTTCAGGATAAATTCTGTCCTTTTATTGCACAGATAATAAACCTTTGAATCCGGGAACCTATCCTTTAAATTACGGATAACCGGGGTCGTGAACAGGACATCACCTATCCCATAAGGATTGATCACAAGGAAAGATCTTTTTTCATTTTTTTTATTCAACATTTCCCTCTCTTTGCCGGCAGCAGTAAATTGCACAGCCATATCAGATACAGCTTCAACAGCTTTCTAAACGCCCTTAAATTAAAACCTCCAAAATACAATGAGCTCCACAAATACCCCGCTGATCTTCTGAAATCCAGGATTTTCAGAAGGTCTTTGCCTGCCACATAATAAAAATCAGATAAGAACTTTTTATCGCTTTTCATTTCAGGGAGCCATTTGTTTAACAGCTTCTCTCTTGTCGCCTGTGCAAACTCATTTGAGACGCCGCCTAAGCTGCAGCCGTGAACATATTTGTCCGCAAGGGGCTTGTTCAAAAAATATACAGGGAACTTATTTACTATCCTCACGAAATAATCAAGGTCTTCAAGGGTCCGCAGGTCCTCGTCAAAAAAGCCAACAGATCCAAAACATTCTTTTGTCATGATCCAACCAGTTGGGCCGCTTTTTATCTCGGAAGAAAACTTTTTGTTAGTACTTATAAATCCCGAAGGAATACCGCCCCTTACCGCCAGATGTTTATCTTCGCCGATCTCCCAATAATTTGTAAAGATCATTCCCGGTCTCGGGTCCAAAGAATCATAAAGCTCAACCTGCTCTTTTATCTTGTTTGAAAAGAACACATCATCCGAATCAAGAAAGGCAATATATTCCCCGGTAGCGTGCCTCAATCCCACGTTCCTTACAAAAGAAACGCCATTGTTTCCTTCACTTTTAATATACTGTATCCTAGTGTCATCTATCTCAGCAATAACGTTTTCTGTATCATCCTCAGAGCCATCATCGACTATAATTATTTCAATATTCCTGTGTTCCTGCTTCAAAAGGCTTTCAACAGCCCTTTTTAACATCGAGGCCCTGTTATATGTCGGGATAACAACGCTAACAAGCTTTTCCACTTTACGACATCTTTCTTTTTAATCCTGAATTATCAACCTGCATAATTGACACAGATAATCCCAAGACTACCCAGAACAAGGTATTTAGCTGCAATGAATAAAAGCTCGTATCAAGAAATGAGTGGACCAAAAAGCCGACCAGTCCGGAGAGAACGCCATGAAACAGAATCAATAAATACCTGTCCTTTATGACTATTGACCTATCGCATGCCCTCTTGAACAAAATAAATAACATCCATAAAAACGAGCCTAATCCAACCAGGCCTATCTCAGCTGCCATTTGCAAATAACAATTATGAGCATAGAAACCGGTCCAATTACCTCTCTTTTGAGCTTCCTTTGAATAAGTATTTAAGCCTGTCCCTAGGATCGGCTTTCTTGATATGCTGGTTAACGCCTCTTTCCAAAATCCGATCCTCCCCATTCCCATGGTCAATATCTCATTCTGCTTATCTTTTTCGGTTATATTTATTTTAGAAACAATTTTATTTTTATGCACTGCGTCAGAAATAAGAGAAACATTCCTCATCTTTGCCATCACCGGAGAAAATCCAATAAGAAATAATGCCGCTGATACTAATATAGCTTTGAGTTTGCAATATTTAAAGACCCACATGAATACGAGTGCGAACAATGCGCCAAAATACGCACCCCGTGAAAATGTCAAAGCAAAATTCAAGACACAGATCACAAATAAAAAAATAAAAGCATATCTTATTAAACCGGCATAACGGCTTTTTCGCTTTTCTGTCTTATTGTTAAGAAAAAGATCGCTTAAAAGAAAATTAAAAATAATTAATGTCGGAAGGAGCAAATATGTAGCAAAATCATTTGGATGATTAAAAGTAGATGTCAGCCTGCCCTCCATCATTGAAAATCCCCGGATAAACCCTTGAGCAAAAACAGACTGATATAAGCCGTTAATACATATCAGACCTGCTGAAATAAAAAGTATCAGAGAAAATCTTTTGATCCTTTTTTCAGTATTGACGCTTTCGACGAAAACAAAGAACAGGAACACCCTTTCTAATATTTTCCCAAAAAATGCGCGCGTACTTAACTGCGGATACGAGCTGACAAAAATAGATAAAAAGCAGACCACTGCATACGCCATTACAGAAGCGGCCAGGAAGTTATTAACCGGCAGAAAGCCTTTCAGGCAATACCTGATCTTATCCTTACGGACTTTGTTTTTGCCGGCTTCATAGATCCTAAAGACGACTTCTATCAATTTCTTGATGCAAAAACACAGCACAGGCAATGCGACAAACCACTCAACGAGGGCAATTGATATTGGCAAGAAATATATCAGCGCGCAAATAGAAACGAACGCTGTTTTATCACACCTTCGGATCATTGTCTCTTTTAACATTTGCAAGATCTCCTCGTAAGTTTGTGCCATCCATAAGCGGATAAAATGGCTATAAAAGGGACCATCGGCACCCTGAATCTCGGCCCGGAGCCCCACATTGTGGCAAAAACAGTGGTTGATGTAAAATAAAGTATCATAAATGCTAGAAAATAAAGATTTGTATTTCCTTTCATTTTAGAAAGGCCGACCAGCAAACCTGACATCCAAAAAATTATCCATGGATATGAAAATACTTTTCCGGCAACAGTAATTACCCTGTTATCAAAATACTTAAAATTAGCAGGACGCGTAAAGAGCGAAAATAAACATCTGGCTGTTACATTGCAATAATATGCAACCGGCGGCAATCCCTGTGAGATCGGGTCTTTATTGCGTTTATAGCTTTTATATAATCCGGTACCCCATTCTTCTGAAATAGTGGCATTATTTATACTGCAAAACCTGTTCGTGTTAAATCTCTTTATATTGCGCATATGCCAAGGTGCGATCAACCCGTAAATGATCACTGCAAATACCAGCGCGTTAACAAATGCCTTCTTGGGTGACTTACGCATAAAAGCAAAGGCAAGGAATATTGCCATAGCTACCGGCATAAAATAAACTATCGGCCTGACATAGACCGCTAAAGAAATAACAAGGGCTGAAAGCACCAGCGATCCAATTCTCTTTTTTTTTATAAAACTTAAGAACAGATACATGAACAAAGATGTCAGAAAAAGGAACAGCGCTTCTGTTAAAAGCATCATAGAGAAAACCGTAGAAGGCGGGTCTAACAAGACGATCAACAAGCTTAAAGGCGCTATTTCTTCATCGATCAAAAGAGCGGCTTTATAGGTAAAAACCGCGGCAATAACCGTTAAGGCCATCTGTACAAACACTATCCCTATCAAAGGCATTCCAAGAAACACCCTTAAAATCCCCAAGAACAATGGATAGCCCGGTGTCCTGTAAAACTGATAAGTATAAATCCCTTTTGCGTTTTCTGTTGCAAATTTACCCTCGGTAACCAAGATAATGCCGGATCCAAGATATTCCTTTGAGTCAGGAGCGAAAATACCTTGACGCGCCGAACAGGCAACATACAAGAACAATGCGATCTTAAGTAATATCGCAATAGCGATCAGGACTATAAATTTTCTATTAATTTTATTCATCCGCGACAAAAACAAGCTCTTTAAACCCTTTATAAACCGCGCCTAAAAGATGGAAGCCATGACGGAATGTATTCATCTTAGATGTTCCGGCAAAACGGTCTTTATAGTGGACAGGGACCTCAATTATCTTAAGGCCCATTTTTGCAGCCCCGAACAGCAGGTCAAAATCCCCCCAGCTGTCTTTTCCCATTTTAAAATGCTTATAATCAGCCTTTAAAAATGCCTTTGTCCCGCAAAGCGTATCTGTCAAATGCTGCTGCGTAATAAATGACATTACCAGGCCAAAAACCTTATTACCCAAATTATTTAAAAAGCGCATTGCCTGTGATTCCATAGGGTAAACCAATCTAGTCCCGTTAGCAAACCTGCAAAGGCCTTTGTTCAGAGGATCAAAGAACCTCGGCAACTCCTCAGGAAGGACAGAAAGGTCAGCATCGAGTATCATTAATACTTCATGTTTTGCGGCAGCAAATCCGGCCTGAACGGCATGCCCCTTGCCCTTATTCGGCGAATAGTCGATGAGTTTTAAATTGGGATATTCTACCTCAAGCTCTCTCACTTTTTCAGCCGTTGAATCAGTGCTGCCATCATTAACAACAATGATCTCTGTCCCTTTGCCCATTTTAGGGACTCTTCTTATTGCCTCCTGGATACTGCCTTCTTCGTTGTGACAGGGAATTACCACTGAACAGCCCATACCAAGGTCGGTGTTATTTACCGGGGTTGGCTGGAGCATCAGGTAAGGGACAACAGAAAGTTTATTTAACCCCCAGATCCTTACGCCGATCGTATTAGCCAGGAATGAAAGGATCGGTATATATTTCGGGAAAAGCATCAGGTATCCCGAGTAACTGACAGAAAAACTGGTCAATTCCAGTATCTTGGTTATATTTCGTTTCTCAATAAAGTTATGAAAGCCCTCAGGCATCTTCGCCTCAAATTTTTCAGCCAATTTAAAAACAGGGTCCCACCAGGGATTTATCGTCGTCAAGATGATCTTTGTCGAAGGATGGCATAATTTGTAAATGCTATCAAATACATCCATGATGTCATAAACATGGTCAATAATATCAACAAGAACGATATAATCAAATCTTTCATCCGATGTAAAATCCTCTACGGCTGATTCATAAAAATCCAACGCCGGGTATTTTTCCCTGGCAATAGCTACCATTCGAGAACTAATATCTATTCCAACCCCTCTTGAAGGCTTTGTCGCAGCAAGTATCTCTCCGGCACCGCACCCGATCTCAAGAACGCTCTTGTAGGGAGCAACATTGCCCTTAACAAAAGATCTTATGATCTTATAATAATATGAATTTTTTGCTTTCCACTGATCATAATTCTCTGCTATTGCATCATAATGTGCTTTAACTTTTTCCATCCTGGGAATATCTGACATAAAAAAACCCTTTCATTTACTTTTATCTAACAACCTGTTGCCTGACATGTAGGGCATGACCCTCCATAACAAAAAATAACACCTCTGGCGACCCCTGAAAACACGCCTGATGAAGTATGAAAACGAAGCCCCCAGCCATCAGGGCTGTCCGCATCACAAACCAATAAACTCGCACCACCATTATAAGTACAGGAATAATCCATATTTGATTCGATGATATTTATCTTTAAAAGCTGATTGATATCCGCGACTCCGGCCAGGTCCTGTGTGACAAAATCACCTGTCTTAACACGATAGATCTTCATTGCTTCCCAGACCATCGCCAGATTATTAATCGCTTCCTTCTCATCTGACCTTTGAAGCGATTTCTTGTAATCAGGAATAGTGAACGCTGCAATAAGGCCGATCAAAACCACAACCACAATGAGCTCCATTAAAGTAACTGCTTTATTATTAATAATAAGTCTCATAATAATAGCCTCCCGTTTTTGTGGTATTGTAACACAACCACACTTAAATACAAAAATTAACTGTAGCTCTTTTTTTATTGTGATATTTTCCGCATTAAGGCATCAGATACAGCAAAACCTCTTTCCCTTAATTTCTCCACATAAAATAATGCGTTTTTTAAGTCCTTTTGATCAAGATAGTAAGCAACCAGGTTCTTGCAGGCATCAACATTTTTGGCATTAAGTTCAAACGCCTTTTTCCACAACTCTGCCGCCTCCTTTTTTTTGCCTTTATGATAGTAAAGAATCGCTAAATTATAATAAACGTTGTCATACAAAGGATTGATCTCGATCTCTCTCTGAAAGAACTTTTCTGCAACAGCAAACTCTTTACGTTCAAAGTAGATCAAGCCTAGATTATTATTGACCATCCTCTCTTCTGGGCTTAGCGTTAAGGCTTTATTATAAAATTTTTCTGCCTCGTCTATTCTTCCTTCAAGGTGCAACATTGCTCCCATATTCCTCTGTGCCAAAGACGAATGAGGAGACGTTTTAACAGCATTGCTCCAGAACAATACCCTGGAAGAATAATTTTCACTATAAAAAAACGTAACAACAGAAAATATTGCGACAATGCCGATCACAAAAACAGAGGCAGTGAAAGGTTTCCTGCCAAGACTATCAACAATATCAATCTCAAGAAATAACAATATAATGCCGATCATCGGAAGATACGATCTGTACTCATGCGCTATAAAAGAGATCACAAAAGACGGCAAAAGAAAAAGGATGAACCAGCTTAAAGCAAACAAAACATAATTCATTCTCTTTTTCTTCGACAACGCCAATAGCACTGCAATGATAAACACCGCTACTAACCCATAAATAAGCGTTGTATCTTCTGCTATCGGAAGAACGGATAAATTAACCGGCAATATCGTTTTTCCCAAATAAGTAATTAAAGAAGGCACATTCCCAAACACTGAGTGAATGATAATTGCCAGGTCAGGCACGTCGTTCTTGGCAATGACAATTGAACGGATAAGAACCCATGCTCCTAATGCCGCGACCCAAAAAGGAAGCAGGCTCTTAATGTTCCCCGATCTTTGCTCTTTAGACGAGATCAGGCATAGATATAAAAAACAGCATAGCGCAAAACTGACCGCAGCCTCCTTGGTTAAAAGCGCAAAGATAAAAAATAGCCAATGCAGAAATAAATAAACCGGGTTTTTATTGCCAATATAACTGACCATGTTGATAAACGAAAGCAGCACAAAAACAGCGAGCAATGTATCTGTCCTTCCGGGAATCCAGGCAACAGCCTGAGTTAGGACAGGATGAACCGCGAATAACAAAGAAAAACAAAAAGCCTTTTGCCGGCTGTATTTTAATTTACATAGCAAATGCATAACAAGACAGGCGTTAGTCACATGCAGAATAATATTCGATATTCTATAAGGAAGAAGCGACCCTTGTGCAATTTTTGCATCAAAGAAAAATGTGAGGTTCAAAAGCGGACGGTAAAATATTTGCGATACAAAATCCGGGGAGATAAAGGCCTTTAGGGCATTCGCTGGATCTTTAAAGAACCATTGATAATCCAAGATCCAAACGTTATCATCCAAAAAGACCAGTTCAAAAGACAATGTCCTGTAATAAAGCAAAAGCCCTGCGACTATCAATACCAAATAGGCGAAAGGGCTCAAGATCAATTTCTTTATAATTGAACTCATTAATTTTATGAAATGATTTTTACTACCAAGTTTGATAACCGCCGCTCGTGCAGATAACACTATCGCATGGAGTACACACCATTCTTGCATTATCTTCTAGAACATAGATAATATAGGAATCATCGTTCGCTGTTAAACTGGCCAAATAAAGTTCTGCTGTGCCGGTCCCTGAAGCACAGGCAATTGTGCTGCTATCTGAAATGGTCAGGCTTTTAAAACCCTTAAGCGCAGGGACAGATACCTCAGCAAGGCTCCCGACATTATTCGCATAATTCCCGACTTCTCTATTGTAGTCTATTTGAGCATCATAGATATGCAACAAAACCATTTCTGCTTCCTGATTCTTGACCTTCCGGGAAAAAGCGCTTAATCGCGGTAAGGATACTGCCGCCAAAATCCCAATTATAATAACGACAACAGTTAATTCTGCAAGAGTAAACCCACGACATTGTTTATACAGCAGTAATGAACAACGCAGCTTTAGCGGGATTTTTTTATTTTTGCCAATAGACATAAAATGCCCTCATTTATTGTTTTATTCCTGTATTAATAATACTACATAAAACAAATAAACTCTCTAGCAAAAACAAAATAATTAATTTTCTTTTGTAAGTCCTTTTTCCTTTAAGATCTCCATTTTTTCTTTCTCCAACTCAGAGATCTGTTTCTTTGCTTTTTGAAGTTCTTGTTCGATCTCCAGGATATGCTGATTCTGGACATCGATCATTTCATCTTTATTGTGCACCCTGTCAGCTAATTTAAGCACACTATCTTTCTGGTTCTTCACAAAAGTATCTCTTGTATCTATTTCTTCCTGCTGCTTGACAACTGTCTCTACTAAATAAACAGCATCATCCAACCTTGCCAGCCTTGCCTCTTGGTTTTGAACAAGGTCAAGTTCTTTTTTCACAAGGCTATCTTTTGCCTCAACCAAATGACCGTCACTGTACTGCATAACATCTTCCATAACATGGATCATTCTGTCTTGCCTGCCATTAACTTTATAAGCTTGGTCTTTAAACTGATCGAATGTTCCAAGCACAACCTGATGCTCCCTTGAAGAGCTTATAACTTCGGCAAATCTTTGTTTAATGTCTTCCAGATTCTCATCTTTTTCATCCAAAATGCTTTTTAAGGCATCCATTTCACTCTTCTGCCTTATCACTTCTTCTTTTAAGAACCTGTTTCTCTGCGAAATTAAAGCCTCAACCTCATTCATTTCAACTTTATCTTTCCATTCTTGCCTTCTTATTACCGCATCCCTCTGATAAAGTTGTTCTTTAATATTATCCAGCTTTTGCTCTAAATCAACAATGCGGCTGGACTTGGCTAGATTTGATTCATAAAGACGTTTCTTTTCATTCATCAAATCTACAAACTTTCCTCTTAACTTGAACTTCTCTGTCTGTAAATTCAGGACCTGCTGCTTGTAATCCTCAATATGACGATTCAATTCGCCAAAATGAGATTCGTAGCCAACCACTCCGGAATATAAGCCGTTCTTCATGCCAGACATCTTAAGATACTCCCTGGCTTTTTCATTATCAGGGTTTATCATCAAAGCCTTGGAGAATTCATGTATTGCGGTTTCCGCATCTCCCTGCCTTAGATAATGTTCTCCTGTTTCAACTAAAAAATCATCTGGCTCACGAGTGTCTCTTGCAAAAGACATCTTTGCCATACACAAACAAAGAAAAAGAGACAATAAAACACAAATGTAAACTGAATTTTTTCTTTTCATTCTTTCCTCTCCTGTTTTTTACGAGCCTTAATGGCTCGCCAAATATAAAGATAACTATCTCTATATTTATCTTGCACACCAGGAAAGTATACCACCCGTTTATGATAGTGACAAGTGCAGAGGACTCGCAGAATAGGGGTCAGCGCCCTATGTAGGGCGCTGACCCCTATTCTGACCCCTATATTGACCCATTTTTCCATTTGACCCATTTTTTTCATTATGGTATTCTATTGTCCCAATGGAAACAACTACCCCAATGCTTAAACAATACAATGCTATTAAAGCTAAAAATCAGGATAGTATCCTGCTTTTTCGCTTGGGGGATTTTTATGAAATGTTCTTTGAAGACGCAAAGACCGTTTCGAAGAAACTTGACATCGTTTTGACTTCAAGAGGCAAAGGTGTAGGAAGCAAGATACCTATGTGCGGATTTCCTCACCATGCTGCAGAAAATTACATTGCCCGATTAGTAAAGGCTGGACATAAAGTCGCTATTTGCGAGCAAATGGAAGACCCTTCCCTTGCAAAAGGGATTGTTAAGCGCGATATAACCAGGATCATTACTTCAGGCACTTATTTAGATGAACACTCAACTGATTCCAGATACCTTCTTTGCCTTAGCCCAAACGGAAAAACAATCGGCGTTGCTTTCTGTGACCCCACAACCGGAGAGATCCAGACAAACCAATATCCTAAAGAAAATAATGCCTTGCTCGAACTGATAGCAAAGCTCCCTGTCCAGGAATGCATTTTTCCGGAAAGCCAAAAAATAAATATCAAAGAACTTTTTGATAACCCTGCCTTAAAGGCAAAAAGCATAACACTAAGCCCTTTTCAGGACTTTTCTTTTTCTTACGAGATCGCACGCGACTGCCTCTGCAAGCATTTTAATATAAAGAATCTTTGCGGGTTCGGGATCGAAGATCTCCCTTCTGCGGCTTCAAGTACCGGGGCGCTTCTTGATTATCTAAAGCAGATGAACAAACAGCCTTTAAAGCATATCGATAAAGTATCCCTCTATCATGACAGCGATTTTGTTTTTATTTCACCGGCAGCATTGAACGGGCTTGAACTTTCTACATTAATTAAAACCATTGATCACACGCTTACTCCGTTAGGAAAAAGAAAATTCAGCTCATGGCTACACCACCCATTGAAAAATATTCAATCTATTACTGAGCGCCAGAAGGCAATAAGGCTTTTATTGGATAATCCTGAAAAAACAAGATCTTTGAAGGCTTCCCTAAATAAGATCACAGATATTGAAAAGAATATTTCACGGCTTAGTTGCGGATATATCCACGCAAAGGATTTCCTGAGCATCAGGAATACTTTGGATCTGCTGCCTGATATCAAAAGGTCAATTGAACACTTTGCCAGTACAAATGCCTTGTTCCACGTTCAAGATCTTCCCGACCTTAGAGAATACTTATGCAAAACTATAAATGAAAGCGTCCCTCTTTCCAACCCCGAAGGTAAGATAATCAAAGAAGGCTACGACCAAGAGCTTGACTCGCTTAGGGATATTCAGAACAACGGGCGCAAATGGCTAGCCGAGCTTCAGAAAAGAGAGATCGAGAGGACCAAGATCAACTCTCTAAAGATAGGCTTTAACAAAGTGTTCGGATATTACCTGGAAGTCACCAAGACAAATATGCACCTCGTGCCTCAAGACTTTATTCGTAAACAAACTCTGGTCAATGCCGAGAGGTTCATTACTCCCGAACTGAAGGAATACGAGGAGAAAATACTGACAGCGCAGGACAAGATATTAAGTATCGAGAATAAGCTCCTGAAAGAGATCCATCAGGAAATATTGAACAACTCGCTTAAATTACACGAATTCTGCGAAACTATCGCAATACTTGACTGTATCTATTCATTGAGCGTTCTGGCACAATCACCAAATTATATTGCCCCGATTATCTCTGAGGACACAAAGCTTTTTATCCAGGAAGGCCGCCACCCTGTCGTTGAAAAAACATCCACAGAGACTTTTATTGCAAACGACACCTTGCTTGATTGCGAGGATAATCATTTGATAATTTTGACAGGCCCCAATATGGCAGGAAAATCGACCTACATCCGCCAAACAGCAATACTTGTGATAATGGCGCAGGCAGGAAGTTTTATACCCGCCCGGAAAGCAACTATCGGACTTGTTGATAAAATATTTACAAGGATAGGCGCTCACGATGACATCTCAAAAGGACAAAGCACTTTTATGGTCGAGATGAATGAAACTGCTGACATTTTGAACAATTTAACTGACAGAAGCCTGATAATTCTCGATGAGATCGGCCGCGGCACCAGCACATACGACGGGCTCAGTCTTGCCTGGGCGCTGGCTGAACATCTCGCCAGCACAAAAGCAAGGACACTATTTGCAACACATTTTCATGAGCTGACTGCCTTGGCTGATGAACGCCAGGGTATCAAGAATTACAATGTTGCGGTTAAAGAGTGGGAAGACGAAGTGATCTTCCTGCACAGAATAATCCCAGGTTCAACTGACGACTCTTATGGTATTTATGTTGCCAAGCTGGCAGGCATACCGGAAAAGGTGATAAAGCGCGCCAAACGTATACTGACGCAGCTTGAGCTAAAAGCCGACCTGAGATCAACATTATCTTCAGACCATAGACCAAAAGAGGGCTCGGGAAATCAAATTGATTTCTTTTCTTCTGCGCCAGCATACGACCCGATAGCTGAAGAGGTTGCAGATGCTATCAGGGCTCTTGACATTAACAACTTAACACCTGTTGAAGCGTTAAATGAAATTCACAAATTAAAAGAAAAAGTGTCGTAAAACTATGCCTAAAGTAAATATTCTTCCCCCAGAACTAGTTAGCAAGATCGCAGCAGGCGAGGTCATTGAAAGGCCTGCCTCGGTAATCAAAGAGCTTCTTGAAAACTCTCTTGATGCAGGCGCAACTCAGATAGAACTGCATCTTAAAGACGCAGGAAAAGCCCTGATACATATTAAAGACAATGGCTGCGGTATTGAAAAAGACGACCTTCAAAAGATATTTTTAAGGCATGCAACAAGCAAGATCAGCCAAGCAAGCGACCTGTTCGCTATTAACACTCTTGGTTTTAGAGGCGAGGCTCTTTACAGCATTGCCGCTGTCTCCGATGTCTTGCTAAGGACGAACTCTTCAGATGACATTGCACCGGCAAACGCGCACGCGGGATGGGAAATTCATGTCCAGGGCTCAAAGCATTTGAAATCCCGCCCCTGCAGCTTTAATCAGACAGGAACAGAGATCGAGATCAGGGAGCTTTTCTTTAACACGCCAGCTCGCAAGAAATTCCTGAAATCCAACACGACCGAAATAAACAAGATCCTGGACCTTTTTATCCCTTACACAATCTTGAGCAACGAGAAACGCTTTCTCTTAACTCACCAGGGCAAAACATTGATCGACCTTGCCCCCTGTGCTGATACAAAAACAAGGATCGCGGATATCTTGAACCTGAACAAAGCCCATTTGATAGAGTCAGAATGTATTCTTTCCGATAAGAACATAAGCGCGAAAATGATATTCGGGGATATCAACATCTCAAGGACCAGAAGAGACCTTCAATATATTTTCGTAAATGGACGGCCGGTCGCAAGCAAACAAATTAGCTTTCACCTTAACAATGTCCTGCGCCTTGTCTTGCCTCCTAACTGTTTCGGGATGTTCGCTGTTTTTCTTGAAATACCCCCTTCTGAGATCGATGTTAACATCCATCCTTCAAAACGTGAAGTCAAGATCAAAGATGAGCAGGAGATCTGTTCAGCTCTTCGCAGTGCTTTTGAGAATGCATTGATGACAAAAGGCGGAATAAAACAGACTAAAGACTACGGGCCACAAACTACAGACCAGATACAACAGGCGACATACAATACTGGGACCAAGCCGCTTTATTTTTCGCCAAAAATTGATAATAGCTCTGATCTCCTGCAGGCAGAAAAAAGATCTGCACCGGCGAATTCCCCAGTGAATGAACAAAATGAATTCTTCTCAAATGTTTCCAAAGAGTTATTTGAACAAAAAATAAACACTTTGCATAACAGGCTGCAGAATGCAAATTATATGGGCACGTTTATTAATAAGTTCCTTCTTTTTGAGACAAATGATTCTATCCTCATGATAGACCAGCACGCTGCAGCCGAAAGGATCACCTTCGAGGCATTAATAACACAAATGCAAAAAGGCACTGTTGCCGTACAGCACCTGTTAACGCCTTTTATGATCAGCCTGACACCGCAGGAGGTCAATGCCTGGGAAGGCTCAAGTGAAAAACTTGAGATGATGGGCTTCTCCAGCACGAAGATCGACAATGAAACGATCGCTATTCACACTTATCCTGCTTTATTAAGAAATCCTGAAAGATGCGCTCAGGATATCCTTGCAGGCGGTGAGCTGGATAAATTTGATCATGAAGAAATGGCCAGGCGTGCATGCCGGGCCTCTGTAATGACAGGAGCCAAACTTGCAGGGCAGGAGATAGATTTCTTAAGAAACAGCCTCCTGAACTGCCTAGACCCTTTCACATGCCCGCACGGCCGCCCGACCGTGATCGAGCTTTCCGAAGAATTCTTAAGCAAACAATTCCTGAGGACGTAATTCGCCACCCGGGTGGCGAATTCATAATAATAGTTACCCTTCTTGTCTTACATACCGATATCCTGCAAAACAGCGGTAGTACCGTATTCTTTATCATCCCTAATAAAGCGAAGGTCCACTTTATCTCCAATACTCTTTTTACTGTCTAAATAATCTACTAGATCTTCATTGCTTTCTATATCTTGTTCATCGGCGGCAATGATAATATCCCCTAAAATAATATTCCCGGCCCTTGTTCTCCTCATTGACCTAAGCCCGGCCTGATCGGCAGGCCCTCCTTCCTGGACTTCAAGAAGCATAGCCCCTTTATAACCAATCCTTCTTCTATATCTGTCCGGGACAAGAACAACTCCCATTCCTACCCTTTTCACTTTTCCATATTGGATCAGCTGAGGGACAATCCTTTTTACAATATCAACAGGGATTGCAAAACCTATCCCCGCTGAAACCCCTGAAGGGCTATATATCATTGTTGAAACCCCTATAAGATAACCTCCGGAATCCAAAAGAGGGCCTCCGGAATTTCCCGGATTAATGGCCGCATCCGTCTGAATAACATCGTGTATCTTTCTTCCGCTTATAGAGCGCATTGACCTTCCCAATGCGCTTACAACACCCGTCGTCAGAGAATAATCAAGCCCAAAAGGATTGCCGATCGATAATGCCTTTTGGCCCACTTTCAGTTCTTTTGAACTTCCTATCATTATCGGCTTTAGCAGCTCTTTAGGCGCCTCAACCTTTAGCACTGCAAGGTCATTATTAGGTGCAACGCCTACTACCTTCGCTGGATAGGATTTCTGGTCGGATAACATCACTTCTATTTTATCTGCCTGATAAATAACATGAAAGTTGGTGACAATATGGCCGTCCTCATCCCAGATGAACCCTGAACCGGCCCCTTGCGGTATCTCGTAAACGTCGGTAGAGAACCAATCCCATTGCAAGGATGCGTTCTTTATAAAAGCTACGGATGAAGAGGCTTTATTGAAAACCTCAATAGTCGACTCTTCTTCGGGCTGCAATTTTGCTTCGGCCTTTAACGAGCACGTATATGTAAAGAACATTAATATTAAAAAAAGTTTAAGAAGCCTTTTTCGGTAATTTAATGACAAGGCTTTCACCCTCCTTTTCTGTTTTTAACTTTGTCGTATCGGCATCGACAGGCAAGGGTATTGTTTTCATGAACGATCCGAATGATTGCGTGCTGAAATATTTGTTCTCGCTTTCCTCTGTTTCCTGTCGGGAGCTTTCTCCTTTAACAGTGATCGAGTGCTCATTTATCTGTATGTCGACCTTTTCTTTGTCAAGCCCCTTCATGTCAAATCTGATCTCGTATCCATCGGCATTCTCTTTAATATCGAAGTCATGATCATAGCTCATATCATTGCTGAACATACCGCGTCCTAAACCGCCACCACGATTATAGGAATTCTGGAACATACGGTTCATTTCTTCCTGCATGCGCTCAATTTCATAGAACGGGTCCCAGGCGCCCTGACCTCTTT
>Ga0209417_1002052_pt1 | contig 33373 bp, 26 predicted proteins | sample RifGroF2_FD_184002 | JGI IMG/M metagenome (GOLD analysis project Ga0209417, IMG submission 184002) | Groundwater microbial communities from Rifle, Colorado, USA - Groundwater F2 (SPAdes) (version 2) | ecosystem: Environmental > Aquatic > Deep subsurface > Groundwater | place: Rifle, Colorado... | reverse complement strand
CCGAAGTTGAGAATTTCATCGATCATAAGGCAGCAACGATTTAATTTTTATTCAATATCTTCTTTTTAAACTATGAACCACAGAATGATTATATGACCGGCTAATTAAACTTTTCCGGTTCCGACATATCTGAATCGGCTGTATTTTCATCAAAAAAACTGATTACCGTTTGTACAATTTTGGTCTGAACCTTTGAAATAATTCCAGGGCCGGTTGGTTCTGAATTCTTTTTTTGTCTTTTTTGTTTTCCCTTTTGCAGACTTCCTTCAGCCGCAGCCATATGCAACAATCCCAAAACTGTTGAGAAACGAGGATCGTAAACCTCTTTTCGTGGCACAAAATTATTCAGGTTAGGTTTTCCAATCCGAACATCAAAGCCAGTATGAAATTTGATCAGTTGTGACAGATTAGGCAGCAATGAAGTGCCACCGGTAATGACAATTCCGGCGCCCAGTTTATCAGCATAACCCGATTTGCGTATCTGATAGAAAAAATGAACTACTATTTCTTCCATCCGGGCCTGAATAATATGGGCCAAACTTTTAAACGACATTTGCTTGGGTTCCCATCCGTTTCGCTGAATGGTGACCACCTTGTTTTCGGGAGCAAAATCGGCAATTGCCTGACCAAACTGCAGTTTCATGGATTCGGCATCTTTGGCAGTTATCGAACATCCTTCCTTAATATCTTTGGTAATTACATTTCCTCCAAAAGGCACCATTGAGGTGAAGCATAAAACTCCATCATAAAAGATGGAGATTTTTGTGGTTCCTCCGCCAATATCGACCAAAGCCACACCCGCTTCTTTCTCCTCTTCCAGTAAAACGACTTCAGATGACGCTATCGGATCCAGAATCGCTTTTCGCACCTGTATCGCCCCACCTTCAAAACATTTGGCAATGTTTCGCTGATAGGAATCGGGAGCCACATGAATTTTATAAGTTCCTTCCATTTTCTTACCTACAGCGCCAACGACTCCATTGGGTACAGGTTCGTCATCAATGGTATAGGTTTCATGATTGATGTGATAAATAAACATTCCTTCCTCAAGCGATATTTTTTTGGCCTGTTCCATCATTTGAACAACCTCGCTTTCAGTAACTTTATCGTTACCCAGAACTTTCTGCTGTTTCGAAGTCAGGGTAACTAAATGTTGGCCTGAAATATTGACAAATACCTCATTGATTACAGAGCCACACTCCCGTTCAGCCTGATCAACGGCATTGCTGATGGCCGCAAATGTTTCTTCAACATTCACCACTACTCCACGGTTAACACCGCGCGAAGCGCTGTGCCCAAGCCCGATAATCTGGATCTTACCCTCTTCGTTCTTTTTTCCGGCAAGGGCTACAATTTTTGTAGACCCAATGTCAACTGCTGCAAAAATGTTCTCGTTCTTGTCCATAACCTACTTTTTTGTACAAACAACCTGGTTCCGATATTTCACATTCATAAGCTTATACCTGTTCCAACCCATGTTTTTAAATCCCTGCTGGTAAACTGCTTTCAAATTCCTAAATTTTATTTCGTAATCCTCCGGAGTTCCAAATTCAATCAGGCAATCGCCAACTTGTGGCACCAGGAGTAACTCTCCGTTTGTCTGAATGAAAACCTGTTCAATCTGAGCGCTCCAAAACTGATCCTTATTCACGAAATCTGTCATTTTTAGGAGGCTCTTCCTGATCATATCATCCGGAATAGTTCCGGTAGCAATCAAAATCCGTTTAACATATTTAGGCGAAGTTGGAATTTTTACACCCTCCGGGTCCAAATAAAAATCTTCATTGGCATTCTTAATCCTGAGAACAGGTGTACGCTGATCGACACTAATAATTAACCTACCGGTAAACGACATTCCTTTCGACTCCACCTTTCTGAATATTTCAACGTTGTTCAGTGTAGTAAACGAAGTCAATTTAGCCTCAAGTTGATTAATGTCGATGGATGAAAGTCTCTGTCCGATAATGGGCAAGCCCGATTTTTCAATCATACCGGCAATTTCGTCTTCGTCCATAAAACGTGGTGAACTCGGATTTATTTTCACTTCAACTGACTGGCACCTCACGGCAATCCACTCGCTGTAAGCGTAATAAATAGTAAATCCGATTGCTCCGAAAAGACACAACCATGCTAGTATGACCAATATTTTTTTAACGACCTTCATATTTCAACAATTGTTCTTTTACCGGTTCAACCAAGGTATCGATGTCGCCTGCACCCATCATGATTACAATTCCTGGTTTAAACTTTCCTGCCAGATTCTGCAATTCAGCTTTGGTACATAAAATCTTATTTTTATTCCTGATTTGGTTAAATATCAATTCTGAGCTAACCCCTTCCATAGGCAATTCTCGGGCAGGATAAATGTCGAGTAATACAATTTCGTCGAGCAAATCCAAACTATTGGCAAATCCCAATGCAAAGTCTTTCGTCCGGCTGTACAAATGCGGCTGAAACACTCCCGTTAAAGTCCGGTTTTTATAAATATCACGAACTGACTGAATGGTGGCCCGAAGTTCTTCCGGATGATGGGCATAATCATCAATCAGCACAAAATTTTCGTTGTTCAACTGAATATCGAAACGCCTTTTAACTCCGGAATAAGTGGCCAGCGCCCCGCGAATATCTTCAGGAGCAACTCCTGCCAATAAGGCTAAAGCTGAGGCAGCAACCGAGTTTTCAACATTAAGCAATCCCGGATAATTCAATGTCAGTTTTTCGATCCTGATTTCTGGTGTAACCAGATCGAACTGATAATAGCCGTCTTTCAATTCAATGTTTTCGGCAAAAAAATCAGCTTCTTCAGTAATCGAATAGGTATAAGTCTTATATTTTATTGAAAGATCAGATTCCAAAGGCAAACCTTTTTTCAGGACCAGTGAACCACCTTCATTGATATTTCCGGCAAACAACTGAAAACTTTCAATCACTTTTTCGTGTGAGCCATAAATATCCAGATGGTCGGCATCCATGGAGGTGATCACAGCCAATTCGGGGTGAAGGTGAAGAAACGACCGGTCGAATTCATCAGCTTCTGCCACAATCCATTCGCTTTCGGTGTTGTCGAGCAAAAGATTTGTTTGGTAATTCTTGGAGATTCCACCCAAAAAGGCAGCACAACCCAATTCTGAAGTTTTCAGGATATGAGCGGTCATGGTAGAAACCGAAGTTTTTCCATGAGTTCCGGCAACAGCAATGGTTCGGCTGCTGTTACAGATAATGCCCAATACTTCGGCCCGTTTATGAATATTAAAACCCCGATCCTTCAAGTTATTCAATTCCTGATGAGTGGATGGTACAGCAGGAGTATAAACGATGAGTGAATTGGAAATATAAAGTTTGGCAGGTAAAAGTGACGGATCGTCTTCGTAATGCACTGAAATTCCCTCTTCTTCAAGTTGGAGGGTTAATTCTGTTTTGGTACGGTCGTAACCTGAAACAGCGATCCCTCTGCTGGCAAAATAACGTGCCAGAGCGCTCATCCCAATTCCTCCTATACCCAGGAAATACACTTGTTTGATGTCAGAAAATTTCAGCATTCTATTTTTTATTATCTCTTTTTATTATTCTTTCCATCCCGTCCGAAATAAGGATTTCTACTTGATCATCATTCTTTCATGGACGGTTTTTCGTTGTTTTTCATTTGATCCGTTGGCTAAAGCCAACGGCAAAGGATATTGCAGACCAAATCATCAGAGCATTATCCTTTGCCGTCACATTTATGTGACGGATCCTGAACATTCCAATGTGTTTGGGCTTTAGCCCCATTTCCACAAGGTAACGCCACACGCAATTGTTGTTTAGAAGGTATCACAAATTGTGATTCCATAAACTGTACTGCCTCCATATTCTTGGTTTTCTTCATTTAATCATTTCATTTCAAAAAACAACTTATCCATTCCGTCCGAAAGAAGGCCAAAGCCTTGTATATCCTCAACGCACGGACGGCTTTCGTTACCATTCTTTTCCCCCGGCTTAAAACTGTTCGACTGAGCTCACATCGAAGCCCGGGGCTATTTATATTTCGCTCCTACAGAGCTAAAAAATCAAACACGTTCAATCATCTGCCGGCAATTAGTCAATAATTAGCAGCAATGCTTTTACTCAAGCAATTTCCATTGTTCTAAATATTCTTCATTTTTATCATCAAATTTTCTCACCTTACTTTCATTATGTGCTTGACCCTTTTTCCCAGGAGTAGCTATCCAATGCGCATAGTCTCGTTTAACGAAGTCTGCAACATTTTTGCTCGGTACAATAAAATACTCAGGTCGCTCAGCAAGTCCTTTTAATGCCACGAAAATGTAAAAAAAGTTTTCATTTTGATGAGACTCGGATCTCATATTCAGGATCCACGATCGATTTCCAGATTGATTAGTTTTTACTTGAATGGCAAATATTTTATTATTAGAAATATTTGAAGCATGAATATCTACGCTGTCATTGTTTCTCAGAGTTATTGATGCCATAAAACCGCGTCTTGAAAGTTCCGCAGCAACAAAATACTCTCCTGAAATTCCTGTAAGGCTACTTGTTAGTCTTTTTGATTTTATCATTACTATTTCCTTTTTACCACCTCCATAATTACATCCACAATATCTTTTGCCGCATTGGGCCGACCCAGTTTTTGTATATTTTCTGAAAGGCTTTTTAACTGTGATTTATCGTTCAGCAATTTAAAGGTCTCAACGAACAAATCGTCCATTGAATCAGTATCAGTTATCAACAAAGCAGCCTGATTATTAACCAATGAAAGCGCATTTTTGGTTTGATGGTCCTCTGCAACATTGGGTGATGGAACCAAAACCGAAGGTTTGCCAAGCAAACAAAGCTCCGAAATGGTTCCGGCGCCAGCTCTCGAAATAACCACATCAGCTGCAGCATAGGCCAAATCCATGCGTGCTACAAATTCGAATGGATGGAGATTTTCAGGCTTATTTTGCCCCAGCCGTTCTACCATTTCCTTATAATAATAACTACCTGTTTGCCAGATTAGCTGAACATCGGTTTTTCTGATCAATTCAAGGTTTGCCATCACACTTTCGTTCAGGGTGCGCGCGCCAAGGCTTCCACCAACAATCAGAACCACCGGTTTTTCAGCAATCAGTTTAAAGTACTCTAACCCTTCCTTTTTGCTGACAACTGCGTCAATCAGATTCTTCCGGACTGGATTCCCGGTAAGTACAATCTTTTCAGCTGGAAAATACTGTTCCATTTTGGGGTAGGCCACACATATTTTATTCACTTTTGCCGCGAGCAGTTTGTTGGTTATCCCAGCATATGAATTTTGCTCCTGAAGCACAGCCGGTACACCTTTTCGAACGGCAGCCTTCAACACAGGTCCACTGGCAAATCCCCCCACTCCAACAGCGATATCAGGTTTAAAGTCAGAAATTATCTGATTAGCCAATCGCATACTTTTAAACAACTTCAGGAAAAAAGTAAGCATTTTAAAGGAGAACTTGCGGGGAAATCCCACGACCGGCAAACCTACAATCCGGTAACCGGCAGCAGGTACCCGTTCCATTTCCATTTTACCCAAAGCGCCGACAAACAAAATATCAGATTCGGGCAAACGAGTTTTTAGTTCGTTGGCAATTGAAATGGCCGGAAAGATATGTCCTCCGGTTCCTCCTCCACTGATGATTACTTTTAACTTTTCCATATTACATGGCCTGATCTTCGTTCGGGACATCAACCACCACCAAAGGTTCGGCTGGAGCCTTATTTTTTTGATTATTCGCACTGACGGCCAAAATTATTCCAAAGGATACAGCCGTAAATATCATTGACGATCCGCCCATACTTACCCACGGCAAAGGTTGTCCGGTAACCGGAACCGCACCCACAGAAACAGCCATGTTGATAAAGGCCTGAAAAGTAAGCAGCAAAACCAGGCCCGTGACCATAAAAGCCGGAAATGTCCGATCACATCGTCGCACAATGATGACTCCCCTGAATAAAAGAATAAGGTACAGCAAGGCTAAAAAAGCGCCACCGACAAACCCATATTCTTCAATAAAAATGGCATAAATAAAGTCGTTATAACCGGCCTCCATATAATTACTCACCTCACTGTTTCCCGGACCTTTGCCTAACATTCCACCTTCAAAAATGGCCAGTCGTGCATAATCGGCCTGGGTTGTTCCTTCTACGGCATTGTTATCGCCTTTTACAAAGTCGTCAATTCGTCCTTTTACAGTATGCACACGGGCAAAACTTTCAGGAAATATATCGGCTGTAAAATAAATCAATGCAACCAAAACTATACCTGCGCCGATTATGGCAGAAATATATTTGATCGAAACACGGGCAACAAGCATGAGAACAATAATGGTAAAGAAGATCATGGCGGCTGTTGAGAAGTTACTCATAAAAACCAGGAAACAAACCATTGCCGATACGCCCGTAATCCAGTAAAAAGCAACTTTCAATTCTTCTTCAGTCCGTTGGGCTTTTGAAAGTAATCGCGCCGCATACATAACAAGTGAGATTTTTGCCAGCTCTGCCGGTTGAAAACTAAACCGATATAAACTAAGCGACCGGGAAGTTTCCTTATCGGCACTGCCTGTAAGTTTATATTGAATATAGGCCAGAACAAGGGCGACAACCGTGAGGACGATAAATAAAGGTGAGAGTTTAAAATAGGTAACTATCGGCACAACATTAACCAGGAAAAGCATTACCAGAAATCCAAATGAAATGAAACCCACCTGACGAACCAGATAGTACAAGGTATTTCCATGTGCTTCGCGATAAGCCAGCTTACCGGTTGCACTATACACAATTACCAATGAAAACAATGATAATAAAATCAGTACAACCCAAAGCGTACGGTCACCTTTAAATATTTTCGTCAGTCTTGCTGCCATTTTACAATCCTCTTACTGCATGTTTAAACTGATGTCCACGATCTTCATAATTCTCAAACAGATCGAAACTTGCACAAGCCGGCGAAAGCAATACAGTTTCACCTTTTTTTGCCAGATAATAAGCCGATCTGACCGCATCTTCCATCGATTGTGTTTCAACCATATCGATGCCCAAATTCCGGAATGCGTCCAATATTTTGGAATTATCAAGTCCAAGGCAAACAATCGCTTTGACTTTCGTTTTCACCAATTCGTACAATTCCGAATAATCATTTCCTTTATCGATCCCTCCAACGATCCAGACAGTTTTCTGAGTCATACTTTCAAGAGCATACCAGGTTGAATTAATGTTGGTCGCTTTTGAATCGTTGATAAATTCGATACCATGAACTTTTAAAAATCGTTCGAGCCGGTGTTCCACACCTTTGAAATCGGCCATGCTCTCGCGAATTTTTTCGTTCCTGATATTGACTACCATTCCTGAAATACCTGCAGCCATTGAGTTGTAGGTATTGTGACTTCCCTGTAATGCAATATCTAAAATTGACATAGTGAAAATATTTTGTTCCCAGTTAATAATCAGTTTGTTTTCAATAATTCCTGCTCCTTCAGCGGGCGGTATTCCCAATCCAAAAGGGATACATTTGGCCAACAGCTTTCGTTTGTTCATTTCATGGTTGATCACCGGATCGTCAGTGCAGTAAATGAATACATCCTCATCTGTTTGGTTTTGAGTAATCCGGAATTTGGAATCGATGTAATTCTGAAATTTATAATCGTAACGATCGAGATGATCGGGGGTAATATTCAACAGGATAGCAATGTCTGCTTTAAAATCAAACATTCCGTCGAGCTGAAAACTGCTCAGTTCGAGCACAAAGTAATCGAAATCATTTTCGGCAACCTGCCAGGCCATGCTTTGTCCCACATTGCCGCCCAATCCCACATTTAAACCAGCTTTTTGAAACAGGTGAAAAATCAGCAGCGTTGTGGTTGTTTTACCATTACTTCCGGTAACACAGACTTTTTTTGCTGAAGTATACCGCCCTGCAAATTCTATTTCTGAAATGACCGGAATGCCCTTTTCTTTCAGCATTACAATCATTGGCGCTTTATCCGGAATTCCCGGACTTTTCACAACCAAATCGGCGTTTAATATTTTTTCTTCAGAATGACGGCCTTCTTCATAGTCAAATCCACGTTCAATCAATTCTGTTTTATATTTTTCCTTGATCGTACCCAAATCAGACACAAATACATCGAAACCCTGTTTGCGGGCCAGGATGGCTGCACCAATTCCGCTTTCTGCGGCTCCAAGTATGACTGCTCTTTTGTTCATTAATAATTTAAATTTCGAATAAGAAATAAGAAATAAGAAATCATAAACGGCATCTTGGATGTTTCTTGTTTCTAATTAATGTTTCTTATTTTTTTCTTTTAACTTCTTTTCTGAAGGCTTTTCTCATTCCGTCCGAAAAAAGGTCAACGCTTTTTTCTACATCATCTCGCGGACGGTTACCCTTTTCAATCTCCTTTCCCCCGGGTTGAAACCCGGGGCTACAAATATTTCGCTCCGATGGAGCTAAAAACAACTTAGTTCAGATGCCCAAAACCTTCCCCCTCCGGGGGAATTAGAAGGGGGCCGTATTTTTAACGCATCTTCAATGTCACTATGGTCAATACTGCCAAAATAATCCCGACTATCCAGAAGCGAGTCACAATTTTTGGTTCCGGAATTCCCTGTTTCTGAAAATGATGATGTATTGGACTCATCAGAAAAATGCGCCGTCCTTCACCATACTTCCTCCTGGTATATTTAAAATAGCCCACCTGAATAACTACTGAAAGATTTTCGATGACGAAGATTCCGCACAAAATCGGTATCAGGATTTCTTTCCGAATGATAATGGCAAAAACGGCCAATATACCGCCAAGCGCCAAACTGCCGGTATCGCCCATAAATACTTGCGCCGGATACGAATTATACCAAAGAAATCCGACTGTTGCCCCGATAAATGCGGCAATGAAAACGGTCAGCTCACCTAAATTCGGAATGTACATGATATTCAGGTATTCGGCATAAATGACGTTACCGCTCACATAGGCCAGTATCCCGAGGGTTGCTCCGCTGATGGCAGAGGTACCGGTCGCCAGTCCATCTATTCCATCGGTTAGGTTTGCCGCGTTTGAAACTGCGGTTATTATCAGGATAATGGCCAAAGCATATACAATCCAGCGCCATGTTTTTGCGCTCTCGCCCATAAAGGAAACCAGCATTCCATAATTAAATTCATGATTTTTCATGAAAGGGATGGTCGTTCTCGTCGATTTCACCGGTTTGGTTACATGCTGCAACCTTTTTTGACCGGTAACACTGTCAGTCACCATTTCTTTCACGAACATTCCGTTTGAATCGATTACTCGCTGTCGAACTACAACATCATCAGAAAGATATAAGGTAGCAGCAACAATAATTCCCAGCGAAACCTGACCTAAAATTTTAAATTTCCCGGCCAGACCCTGTTTATCTTTCAGAAATACTTTGATGTAATCATCTGCAAACCCAATCAGTCCAAGCCAAACGGTGGTGATCAGCATCAGAATAATGTAAATATTGTCGAGGCGGGCCAGCAATAAGGTGGGTAGAATAATGGAAGCCAGAATAATCAACCCTCCCATGGTTGGCGTTCCCTTTTTGCTCATTTGCCCCTCCAGACCCAAATCACGAACCTCTTCGCCTATTTGTTTGCTCTGTAGGAATCGTATCAACCTTTTTCCAAATCCAATGGTAATCAACAACGATAAAATGATTGCTGCTCCCGACCGGAAAGAGATGTACTGAAACATTCCCAATCCGGGGATGTCCCAATCTTTTAAAAGCTGATACAAATGGTATAACATATATTTGATATTTACAATTAAAAAATTTACAATTTACAATTCGACAAACAGCATATTATCAACATATTAAAAGAATCAATTTCCAAAAAGTTCGTTGATCACTTCCTTGTCGTCAAAATGATATTTCACCCCTTTAATTTCCTGATAATCTTCATGACCTTTTCCGGCAACCAGAATAATATCTCCGGGCCTAGCCAGCATACAGGCCGTTTTAATCGCCTCGCGCCGGTTTACTATCGACAAAACTTTATGTTTCTGATGCATTTCAATACCAGCCTCCATATCAGCTAAAATCTGTTCAGGCTCTTCCGACCTCGGATTATCCGAAGTCAGTATAACTTTATCGCTTTGCCTAACAGCTTCCTTCGCCATTTCCGGCCGTTTGGTTTTATCCCGGTCGCCACCTGCACCAACCACGGTTATGATTTGCTCGTTGCCACTTCGTATTTCAGCGATTCCTGACAATACATTCTGAATCGCATCAGGAGTGTGGGCATAATCAACCACAGCATATTTTCCATCCGGAGAACGCAAAATTTCGAAACGACCCGATACAGGACGCAGTTCGCTCAAAATTCTCAGAATATCATCTCGTTCAACTCCCAACAACATGGCTGCACCCATAACAGCCATCAGGTTACTGGCATTGAAAACGCCTGTAAAATGAGTCCATACCTCCTGTCCATCAATATTCAGGAGCATTCCGTCAAAATGTTTTTCAATTACTTTGCAGTTGAAATTGGCTAATGACCTGAGAGAATAAGTTTGCCTGGCAGCCTTTGTGTTCTGAAGCATAACCGTTCCATTTTTATCATCGGCATTGGTCAGTGCAAAAGCTGATTCAGGTAATTGGTCGAAAAATTTCTTTTTAGCCTTCAGATATTCAGCAAAAGTGAGGTGGTAATCCAGATGATCATGCGTCAGATTTGTGAAAATACCACCATCGAATTCAATTCCACTGATCCGGTCCTGATCAATGGCATGTGAACTTACTTCCATAAAGCAATATTCACAGCCTGCTTCAACCATCCAAGCCATTAATTCCTGAATTTGCAAAGCATCAGGAGTGGTGTGTGTTGCCGGAAACTCTTCCGTCCCTACATAATATTTGATTGTTGAGATCAATCCTACTTTATAGCCAAGCAGGCAAAATGTTTTGTACAAAAGGCTTGCAATAGTTGTTTTGCCATTTGTTCCTGTCACACCAACCACTTTCAGGTTTGCTGAAGGATGGTTATAAAACGCAGAAGCTATTTTTCCGAAGGCTGCCTGAGTGTTGCTGATTCGAACCAAGACAACATTGGAAGGGAATTCGGCGGGCACTTCTTCACAAACAACGGCAACGGCACCCTTTTCGATGGCTTTTGAGATATATACGTGCCCATTAACATGCGAACCCTTAACAGCAACGAATAAATCGCCGGCTTCCACCTTTCGCGAATCAAACTGGATTCCGCGAATCAATAGGGATACATCGCCTCTTGATTCGAGCAATTCAATTCCTTTTAAGAGATCAGTTAAAACTTTCATTACTGCTATTTTTGTATTTCTATAATTACTTTTTGGCATTTTTCTTTTTTTCTGCAGCTTTTTGGGCGGCAACCTTTGCCTTCCACCTATCAATGGCCGCTTGATTCGGTTTTGCTTTTTGTGCAGCAACCTTTGCCTTCCACTTTTTAATAGCCTCCGGACTTGCTTTTGGTTTTGCTGCTGGTGCCTGATTGACCTTTGCTTTTGAAGGTGAATTCTGCTCAACTGCTGGTGAGACCATTAGGGTCACTTTCTTAATTTCCGGCCTGGGTTTTTCAATTGGTACTGCCGACAATACTGGCCCCTGAATAGAATCGGCTTTGGCAATACTATCATTTTTCATGATTTCAAGTTCATCGAAACCAAGCTCAAGGCTAACCAAATCGCCCTTTATACATGGAGTTCCAGGTCTTGGTGATTGACGGAATACACGTCCAAAACCATTGGTTTTTGTTTTGTACCCCTCCTTTTCAAGAAGATAAACCGCATCGCCCACACCCATACCCACCACATCTGGAAGCAGACCTGGGATATCGTTGACTCCGTTTACATATACTGTCATAGTATCGTATGCAATTGCTACGTGTTCTGCCGTCATATTCTGAGATTGAGTTTTGAAACCCAGATCCTGAGCAAAGAGCATTACATCTTCTCTTATACCAGGTTTTACAGCCGGGACTTCGTTGTAAGGAGGAATGGAATCTGGCGCCGGTTCGAGGTAAGAGGCATATACTTTATCAGCAATTCCGCGAAAAACTGGACCTGCAACCGACCCACCATAGAATTTCCCTTTCGGACCCACAATGACCACGATAATGCTGAATTCTGGATTGTCGGCAGGAAAATAACCACAAAAAGAAGCCTGATATTTTTTAGCGCCGCCAACCGTATAACCTTGATTTTCGTTCGCAATTACAGCTGTACCGGTTTTTCCCGCAAGCTTATAATATGGATTCCGCAAAGCCCTGCCGGTTCCCTTTTCACAAACTGATTTGAGCAAATCCTGAGCTTTCCCCAATGTTTCTTTCGAACAAAATGACGGATTGATTACTTCTGTTTTGAACTTGCGGACAGGAATTCCATTCTCCCTGATTTCTTCAATAAATTTGGGTTTAACCATTGACCCATTATTAGCAACAGCATTGTAAAAGGTAAGTGTTTGAATGGGAGCAAGTTTAATTTCGTACCCATGAGCAATCCAGGCCAATGATGGTCCCCACCAACTTTGGTCGGTCGGATATTTAATGTATGGTTCAGCTTCACCTTTAAAGCCAAGGCCAAGAGGTTTATTCAGGCCCCAACTGTAAATGCGGTCAATAAACTGGCGTTCCTTTCCTTCAAAATGTTTGGTAATAAACCTGGCCACACCGATATTTGACGAAAGTTCAAATATTTTTTTTACGTTGATCAAACCATGCCCCCCATGATCGTAATCACTATCCTTCATTTTTTGTCCCTTATATTCCCAAATGCCTCTTCCGGTATCAAACATTTCTGTGGTATCGCTGTAACCTTCTTCCATAGCAGCCATCAGCGACATCAATTTGAAAGTTGATCCGGGTTCGCTGCATCCGGCATGACCAAAAGCAAAGTTGTATGTTTCGCCATATGTGCCGTCTTTTTTACGTCCGATGTTTGCTATAGCCTTTATATCACCGGTTTTAACCTCCATAACAATGGCAGTTCCCCATTCTGCCTGACTGATTTCCATTTGTTTGCCAAGGGCAGACTGGGCGTAATCCTGAAGATTTACATTGAGGGTTGTTATGACATCCTTACCTTCCTGCGGTTCAACAAGCGGAGTATTAATCCAACTTCCGGAGAAATTACGTTTAAGTGCTAATCCATTGACCCCGGCCAAATAGTTTTCACAAAGACCTTCAACTCCGGTATAACCAACATTTCCATGAACACCTCCATAAACACCTTTATTAAGTACACCAATGGTTCGACTGGCTAAATCACCATGTGGAAGTATTCTTTTATTCTCAGTGACCACAATTAATCCGGAACCAAAGTGACTCCGCGAACTGTATTTTAATGATTTAAATTCCTGGAATTTATTGTGATCGATTTGCTTTGGATTAATCAAAAACCAACTTTTTTGCCTGGCGTAGGCATCCTTAAGTTTTATCTTGAAATCGGTTTCAGAAAATCCGAAGAAACCGGCCATTTCTTTTGCAAACAAATCAGCCTCTTTATCAAATACTTTTTTAATTCCGGGAGCCCTGAGATCCAATCTCAACTCATAATAAGGAACCGAGGTTGACAAAATACTGCCATCGTCGGCACAAATATTCCCACGTTTTGCCCAGATTTCATCCGTATTGCTTTTAAGGTCCTTTGCTGTTTGGCTCCACTTTTCCTTATTGGTATTCTGAATAATGAGAATCCGGCTGGTTATAACAATACCAAATAAGGCAATCGCAAAATAAACGATGCCAAATCGTAAGGTTATAGCTTTCCTGATTTCCATTATTTGGTCTCCATTTTTTTAACTTTAATTTTCTTTGCCGGCTCAATCGGTTCAATCAGATCAATTTTGCGTTCAATAACCCTTTTCGCAACTTCCGACGGACGGTTGATGTACATGAGTTCTGTTTCATGAATGACTGACTCAGCTTTATACTCTTTAAGCGAATCGCGGACCATTTCCATTCGACGGATTGTTTTTTCAGTCCAGTATCGGTTAGTTATTAAACCAATGCCCAACAAAGCAAGAAAAACCACGAACGGTAACTGCTTTATAACCTGCTCGCTGGCTAAAACGGTACCTCCGAGAATCCTCTTAAAATTCTTCTTTGAGATTCGATCCTTTATATTTTTTTTAATTTCTGTCATGCGTTTTTTTCAGCAATTCTTAGTTTGGCACTGCGGGCACGTGGATTCCGTTCAATTTCTTCTTCAGAAGGTACAATCACTTTGCGGTTTATAGCCGTTAGTGGTGATTCGACATTTCCAAAGAAATCTTTTTCCTGTTTTCCTGAAAGATCACCTGACTTGATGAAATTTTTCACCATCCGGTCCTCAAGTGAATGATAGGTAATTACTACCAGACGACCACCGGGTTTGAGCAACTCAATGCTTTGTTCAAGAAAATCGTGCAAAACATCCATTTCGTGATTGGTTTCAATACGCAAAGCCTGAAAAACCTTAGCCAGATATTTACTATCCTGAAATTTAGGAACACAAGGGGCAATTGCTTCTTTAAACTGTTCGATCGTTTTTACCGGCTTGGCATTTCGCGCCGAAACCAGTTGTTTTGCCAAACGTCCGGCATTTTCAATCTCGCCATACTTGCGAAACATCGTACGGAGCTGGTCTTCAGTAAACGTATTTACAATATCAGCGGCGCATAGGGACGAATCACGATTCATCCGCATATCCAGATCGCCATCGAAACGAAACGAAAACCCACGTTCGGCCACATCAAAATCGTGCGAAGAAACTCCCAGGTCGGCCAAAATTCCGTCAACCTGATCTACTTCGTAATACTTTAAAAAATTCCGGATATATTTGAAATTATGGCGGATAAAGAAAAAACGGGCATCGTGAATCATGTTGGCTGCAGCGTCCTCGTCCTGATCAAAGGCAAAAAGGTGACCCGATTTTAAGCGGCTGAAAATTTCGCGCGAATGACCACCGCCACCAAAGGTAACGTCAACATAATCGCCATCTGCTTTAATTTCCAGCCCGTTGACACTCTCGTTCAGCAAAACAGGTACATGATATTCTCTTTCCACCTTTAATTTTCTTCATTACCACCTACAAGTCGATCGAATAAGCTCGCATAATCGTCCCACGATTGAGTGTAACTGCTGTATTCTGCGGCATCCCATAATCTGATTCGGTTGCCCTGCCCGGTAAACATCACCTCTTTTTTTATCCCGGCCTTTTCAAGAAAATTATTCGGGATGTTCATCCTGCAACTTTCAGGCACAGGAATAATCTTGAAATTGTCGTAAAAAATATCGAGAATCCGGCTGTGTTGCCTGTTATCCCGATTTAATTTCGATGTTACCTGTACAATACGCTTTTCCCACTCGTCCATGGTGTAAATATTCAGACACTTCTCATGAGGATCCCTCTCGACGGCCAATTGGCCACCGGGGACACTGCCACCCATTTCGTTCTTATAATCGGCTGGCAGCACTACCCTACCTTTTTCATCCAAGGTTGCTTCTTTTTTCGAAGAGAAGTTCATTTTTTCAAGTGCCTAAAATCTATTTGTAAAAGTAATAAAAATCAATTAAAGTCAGCCATATTGTTCCACACTAAGCCACTTTAAGTCACGCAAATATATAACTAAATTGTCAATAACTTGTTTATAATTTGTGAATAATTATCAATCATATATGATAACATTTTGAATATCTAATATTTGAACATAACAAAAATATTCCGACAAACCGTTAATAAAACCTTACAATTTGCATAAATCCTCCATCAAAAACCCAACAAAAACAAAATAATTCTGTTGGATTCTGATAGAAAGTCAATTCAGTCGAAAGCAAAACAGATGACTAAAAAAAGCTGAACAAACCTGCTCTACCGATTTATTTTATATTTTCGGCATCAATTAAAATACGAGTTATGGACACGATGAATCAGGAGCCATTAAAACCAATCAACATCAAAGAAGTATTCAGGAAGAAAAATCCGAAGCTTGCCGGAAAACTTCCCGGATTTATTTACCGGTACATTAACCGGATCATGCACATCGACGAGATAAATGAGATTCTGGCTAAACATGGCAACGAAAAAGGAATAGAATTTGCCAATAGTATGGTTAAACATTTTAATGTACATCAAACCTTAATTGGTGTAGAAAATATACCCACAACTGGAAGTTATATTTTTGTTTCAAATCACCCGCTTGGCGGCTTCGATTCCTTGTTAATACTGTCCAATCTTGACCGGATATTGGGAAATGTCGTCACTTTGGTTAACGACATCCTCATGAATATTCCTCAGTTACATCCTGTTTTTGTACCGTTGAACAAACATGGTAGCCACAGTAAAGAAGTGGCAAAAAAAATCCACGAGGCTTATTTGTCAGACAAACAAATTTTAATATTTCCTTCAGGATTTGCTTCGCGACGAATTAAAGGCCAGATTCAGGATTATGAGTGGAAAAAGCACTTTATTGCCAAATCGATTGAGTACAAACGCGATATCATTCCAATCCATGTTAGCGGAAAAAATTCAGCTTTTTTTTACCGGTTAGCCAGTTTCAGAACTTTTTTCAGGATGAAATGGAATCTTGAAATGTTCTATTTGGCTGACGAAACATTCGGACACAAAAACCAGAAATTCACAATCACCTTTGGCAAGCCAATACCATACACTCATTTCGACAAAAGCAAAACCCTCGACCAGTGGGCTGCTGAAGTAAGAGACTTAGTGTATCAATTACCAAAACAATCGTAACCTAAGATTAAATGACTTAAAAAACCATTTCTGACAGATTTTTTTTAGTTTTGTACCTCTATAAATCAGAACGATTAGTATGAAGGATATTATTGCACCGGTGCCAAAAGCAGTACTACTTGCTGAGCTGACACCGGACAAATTGATGCGAAAGACCAACAAAGGAGACAACGAAATCTACATAATTACCTACCAGGACTCACCCAATGTAATGAGAGAAATTGGACGGGTAAGGGAAATTACTTTTCGTGATGCAGGTGGCGGAATGGGGGATGAAGTTGACATTGACGAATATGACACATGCGCTCAACCTTACAAACAGCTAATTGTTTGGGATCCGCAAGCGCTTGAAATTATTGGTGGCTACCGGTATATTTTATGCGATAACCTTCCGGTTGACGAAAATGGAATCGTTCAGTTGGCAACAACTCATCTTTTCAACTTTTCTGAAAAATTCATAAAAGAATATCTCCCTTATACGCTTGAATTAGGCCGTTCGTTTGTTCAGCCGCATTACCAGTCAAGCAAGGCCGGAGCTAAAGCTTTATTTGCCCTTGATAATTTATGGGATGGATTGGGAGCATTGATTGTCGATCATCCTGAAATTAAATATTTCTTCGGGAAGGTAACCATGTACACTCATTTTCACACTCATGCCCGAAATCTTATTCAATATTTCTTCCTGAAATACTTTAACGATCATGAAAACCTGGTAACTCCAATCAAACCAATGGACTTGGGTATCGACATGAACGAAATGGAAAAAGTATTCAACGGTGGATCATACAAAGAGGATTATAAAATTCTATCACAAAAAGTGAGGGAATTTGGCGAGAACATTCCCCCTCTAATCAATTCCTACATGAACCTCAGCCCGTCGATGAAAACCTTTGGGACAGTTATCAACGATCATTTTGGGAATGTGGAAGAAACCGGAATTATCTTAACCATATCCGACATTTACGAAGCAAAAAAAGACCGTCATATCGAAACCTATTTGCGCACCAAAGAAACCACAGACTGGCCATTACCTGAATAACCAAACCATGTCATATTATAGCGAACACGAAAAATTTCATGTAGCTGTCGATTCAATTATCTTCGGATTTGATGAAGAAGGTCGGGAGCTGAAGGTACTTCTGCTTAAAAGGAATTTTCAGCCCGCCAAAGGCGAATGGTCACTGATGGGTGGATTCCTGAAAAACAACGAAGGCGTTGACGAAGCAGCCAAGCGGATTTTAAACCAGCTTACCGGCCTTTCGGATGTTTACATGGAACAGCTTTACGCGTTTGGAGAATTAAATCGCGACCCGGGTGCCCGAATTATATCGGTAGCTTACTTTGCCCTCATAAAAATCAATGCTTCCGATCTCGAACTGGTAAGAAACCATGGAGCTACCTGGATTCCAATATCATCGATGCCACAACTTATTTTTGATCATTCAGCAATGGTTGGACGAGCATTGAAAAAACTCCAGGTCAGGGCAAGAACACAACCAATCGGGTTTGAACTGTTACCCGACAAATTTACGATTCCGCAACTTCAGGCATTATACGAAGCTATTTACAACAAATCGCTTGACAAACGAAACTTTAGGCGAAAACTCCTTTCCATGGATCTGCTCGAAAAACTGGAAGAAAAAGAAAAAGAAACATCACGAAAAGGTGCCTGGTATTACCGATTCGATCCAAATAAATATGAAGATCTCCTGAAAAGGGGTTTCAACTTTGAATTATAAAGAAAGAGGGCAAACTGTTAATCAGCTTGCCCTCTTTCTTTATCCCGCAATAATCAAATTCCCATATCTCGACATCGCATTTATGCTATATCGCGGGCTACTTCACCATGATAGCTGATATCCAAACCATCCTTTTCTTCTTTTAAAGATGCTTTTACCGGAATAATCCGGTTCATGATCTTCAAGATAAACAGTGTAAAGAAGAATGCATAAACAACAGCTAAAAGAATTGCCACTACCTGCTTTAACAAAAATAGATATCCGCCACCATAGAAAAGGCCATCAACTCCATTTGTATTAATTGATTTCGTTGCAAATAATCCCAGACAGATTGTACCTATTACTCCGCCCATACCATGCACACCCCACACATCAAGAGCATCATCCCATTGGCGTTTTTCCTTAAATTTAACGGCCATGTAACATCCACCACCGGCAATAATGCCTATTAATACAGCCGATTGAATAGTAACATAACCTGCTGCAGGCGTAATTGTTGCCAAACCCGCCACCGCTCCGGTCATTAGACCAATGAATGTCGGTTTCCTTTTGCCGGAATTCCATTCAATAACAAACCAGGTAATTGCTGCAAAGGAGGCGGCAATATCAGTATTTAGAAAGGCAGCTACAGTAACATCATTCACCGCCATCTCGCTTCCGGCATTGAAGCCGTACCAGCCGAACCATAATAATGCTGTACCAATTGCCACCAATGGAATATTATTTGGAACATGATTTCGTTCTTTTCGGGCGCCCACAAAATAAACCGAAGCCAGTGCAGCAAATCCTGCCGTAGCATGAACAACAATACCACCGGCAAAATCGAGCACTCCCCACATGGCAAGCAGGCCACCGCCCCATACCATATGAACAAACGGGTAATACACAAAAATTTGCCAGAAGATTAAAAACCAAACATAGGCCTTGAAAGATATCCGGTTAATAAAAGCGCCAGTAATCAGTGCGGGTGTAATAATTGCAAACATCATCTGATAGGCAATAAAAATAAACTCCGGAAAATTTTTCGTGGGAGAAAAAACACTTTTTGGAGTGATCCCATGAAACAAGGCCTTATCGAGGTTCCCGATAATGCCAAATAAATCAGTTCCATCAGCCATGTTTCCACTAAAGCAGAGTGAATAGCCAAAAAAGAACCATAGCACAGTGGTCAGGCTAAGGGAAACAAAACTTTGCATCATGATGTTGAGAACGTGTTTTTTACTTCCTAGTCCTCCATAGAAGAATGCCAGTCCGGGAGTCATGAGCATGACCATACTGGTAGCTAAAATCATGAACGTTGTTAATCCTACATCAAACATAAAATGGGGGTTTTAATTTGTTGTCCGGCAAAAATATAAATATTTCACAACTCCCCCATCTTGCAAGGGACATATTCTCTAATTTATAATATTTCTTAACAACAACCCCTACTCAATATGATACCAATAAAAAGATTATCATATAATAATTTACGGAACTTCGTTATTCTTTAATCTGATTAATGTGCTACCTAAGTCAAGTTAAAAAAGGCAAGGCATAAAAAAAACCTGCTCTAATAAAAAGCAGGTTTTTGACTTGTATGAATATAAACGTTTGTCGAATTAAAGCGTTTTGGCAACTTCTGTTAAAGTAAAGGCTTCTATAAAGTCACCTTCTTTTACATTATTGTAATTGTCAATATTTAAACCGCATTCATAACCCTTGTTCACTTCTTTCACATCATCCTTGAAACGTTTAAGCGATCCAAGTGTTCCGGTATAGATAACAATACCATCGCGAATCACGCGAACTTTATCTTTGCGTATAATTTTTCCATCGCGTACAATACATCCTGCAATGGTTCCAACCTTCGTAATTTCGAAAGCTTCCATAACTTCAGCAGTTCCGGTGATTTCTTCTTTAATTTCAGGAGAAAGCATACCTTCCATTGCTGCCTTTATTTCGTTAATGGCATCGTAAATAATAGAATACAGACGAATATCAATTTGCTCTTTTTCTGCAATTTTGCGGGCATTCACTGATGGACGAACCTGGAACCCAACGATAATGGCATTGGAAGCAGTAGCAAGCATGATATCAGATTCGGAAATGGCACCCACAGCTTTGTGAATTACATTAACCTGAATTTCCTGTGTAGAAAGCTTGATCAGCGAGTCAGACAGTGCTTCGATTGATCCGTCAACGTCACCCTTAACAATCAGGTTCAATTCCTGGAAGTTTCCGATAGCAATACGACGTCCAATTTCATCCAAGGTAATATGCTTCTGAGTACGGAGACCCTGTTCTCGCGCTAACTGTTCGCGTTTATTGGCAATGGTACGGGCATCGCGTTCATTCTCCATCACATTAAACTTGTCGCCAGCCTGTGGCGCACCATCCAATCCAAGGATAATAACTGGTTCAGCAGGAAGGGCTATAGTTACCTTTTGGTTTCGTTCGTTGAACATCGCTTTCACGTGCCCAAAGTATTGACCGGCCAACAACACATCTCCAACCTTTAATGAACCATTTTGAACCAGAACTGTAGCTACATAACCACGTCCCTTATCAAGGGTCGATTCAATCACTGTTCCGGTAGCGCGTTTATTCGGGTTGCCCTTTAATTCAAGCATTTCTGCTTCAAGCAATATTTTTTCGAGCAGTAAATCAACATTCAAACCGCTTTTGGCCGAAATGTCCTGACTCTGGTATTTTCCACCCCAATCTTCAACAAGGAAGTTCATGGCGGCTAATTTTTCCTTTATTTTTTCAGGATTTGCTCCGGCTTTATCAATTTTGTTAATGGCAAAGATGATAGGAACACCCGCAGCCTGAGCATGGTTGATTGCTTCTACTGTTTGTGGCATGATATTATCGTCGGCAGCTACAATAATAATTGCAATATCTGTTACCTGAGCACCACGTGCACGCATAGCGGTAAATGCTTCGTGACCCGGAGTATCAAGGAATGTTATTTCCTTTCCGTTCTTTAATTTTACATGGTAAGCTCCGATGTGCTGGGTAATCCCTCCGGCTTCACCGGCAATTACATTGGTGCTACGGATGTGGTCGAGAAGTGAGGTTTTACCGTGGTCAACGTGTCCCATTACAGTAACAATTGGTGCGCGAGGCAATAATTGTTCTGCAGTATCTGGTTCTTCTTCGATAGCAACCTGAATTTCGGCGCTTACAAATTCAACTTTGTATCCAAACTCATCGGCCACGACAGCCATAGTTTCGGCATCAAGACGCTGATTGATTGAAACAAATAATCCCAGACTCATACAAGTTGAAATTACACTGGTCACAGAAGCATCCATCATAGTGGCCAATTCGTTCACCGATACGAATTCAGTTACTTTCAGAATATTTTTGTTTTCGGTATCGCGTTCAGCCTGAGCGGCCATTCTATCGCTGGCAATTTGTCTTTTATCTTTGCGGTATTTCGAACCTTTGGACTTGGTTCCTTTTGTCGTTAACCGCGCAAGAGTATCTTTGATCTGTTTTTGTACATCTTCTTCGCTTACTTCCTTTTTGAGCAAAGGACGTTTTTTTAGACTGGATCTTTCTCCTGCAGGCCGTGCAACATTTCCGGGATTTTTGGTTACTACCAGTTTTTTTCTTTCACCAGGCGGAACGGCTGGTTTTTCGGCAACATTTACACGTTGCTGATTTCCGGGAATATCTTTGGTAATCCGTTTTCTCTTTTTCTTTCTGTTCTGCGCCTGCGCCGAATCCCCTTGGGGAGTGGCTGGTTTGCGATCACCGGGAAGTTCAATTTTTCCAACAATATTAGGTCCGTTAAGCTTCTCAACGCGCGCTTTAATAACAGTTGGTCCGGTTCTTTCAGGAACTACCGGAGAAACTTCCGGAGTAACTTCATTTTCGGCTGGTTTAAAGGAGTCGCGGCGAACTTTTTCACGGTCTTTGCGTTCATCTTCCTTTTGTTTCTTGCTTTTCTTCGCCGGTCTGGTTTTTTGATTCAGCAAATCAAGATCGATTCTGCCAACCACTTTCACTTCTTCAACTTTTGGGACATTCGTTGTCAAAACGTCAGAGTCAAAGCGATCATTTTCAGACATCTCCCGTGCTGGTTCTTCTGCAATCACTTCAGGAACAACCTTTGCAACTGGTTTTTCGTGTTTGTGTTCTTTTTCTTGCTTAACTTCTTCTTTTACAACAGGTTTTTCCTGAACAACAGGTTTCTCTTCAGCAACAGGTTTATGATGAACAGTCTTTGGTTTTTCATCGGTTGCTGGAACCTCTTCTTTTTTCCGGACCACACCATGATGATCAAGGTCTATTTTGCCAACAATTTTTGGAGATTCTATTTCCTGACGATGAGTAGTTATAATTTCTTCCTTGTGTTCTGGCCTGATGGGTTTTGGTTCACTTTGAGGAACATGCTCAATCCTTTTGGATGTATGTCCTTTTATGATAACCTCGTCATCCTCATAGTCATCACTGACATGTTTGTGACTTGCATCTTTCACATCATCCAATGAAACAGACTCCTGAACACTCCGATGACTTTTCAGATTGATTTTTTCAGACTCTTTTTTCAGGCTGACATCACTTTTATATTCCTTTTCAAGAAGATGAAACTGGTCGTCTGAAATCTTGTTGTTTGGATTTGTATCAATGTCAAATCCTTTCTTGTGCAGGAATTCCACGATGGTAGAAATACCAACATTAAAATCCCGCGCTACTTTACTTAGTCTTTTAATACTACCTATAACCATAAACCCACTCAGTTAAATAAACCTCAAAAATATTTTTAAGGAATTAACGATGATGCAATCTAACATTCAAAATCAAAAAACCCCTAATTTTCATGTAAAAATTTGAATAACCTTTTAAGCTTACTCAAATTCATTTCTCAGAATTCGAAGAACTTCGTCGATAGTTTCCTCTTCGAGGTCGGTTCTTTTGATCAGTTCTGACCGGGTAAGGCTCAATACATTTTTAGCTGTATCGCAGCCGATTGAGCGTAATTGATCAATCACCCAGCTTTCAATTTCATCGGCAAATTCTTCCAAATTAACATCTTCGTCATCCTGAGCTACCTCGCGGTAAACATCAATTTCGTAGCCGGTAAGCTGACTGGCCAGTCTGATGTTCAATCCGCCTTTTCCGATTGCCATCGAAACCTCATCAGGTTTCAGATAAACATCGGCGCGTTTGGTATCTTCATGCAATTTGATAGATGATACTTTGGCCGGATTCAAAGCACGTTGAATAAACAACTGATTGTTGGCCGAGAAATTTATAACATCAATATTTTCGTTCCGCAATTCACGAACAATGCCATGAATACGTGATCCTTTCATCCCCACACAGGCGCCAACCGGATCAATCCTTTCGTCGTATGATTCAACAGCCACTTTGGCCCGTTCGCCCGGAACCCTGACAATCTTTTTGATGGTAATTAATCCGTCAAAAATTTCAGGAACTTCTAATTCGAATAAACGTTCGAGAAAAACTGGCGAAGTACGTGAAAGAATAATCAGTGGATTATTGTTGCGCAATTCAACTTTGTAAACTACAGCACGAAGGTTATCTCCTTTTCTGAAATAATCTGAAGGAATCTGTTCTGTTCTCGGAAGAATAAGTTCATTTCCTTCATCATCCAGAATAAGAATTTCTTTTTTCCAAACCTGATAAACCTCTCCGGCTACAATGTCTCCAATTTTGGTTTTGTATTTATTAAAAATATGGTCTTTTTCAAGTTCCATAATGCGACTGGCAAGATTTTGACGCAAATTCAGGATAGCCCGGCGGCCAAACTGGGCCAGTTTCACCTCATCGGTTACTTCTTCACCAATTTCATAATCTGCATCAATTTTTTTGGCGTCGTTCAAGGTAATCTGCAAATTCGGATCTTCAAAATCCTCGTCGGCTACTACCGTCCTGTTGCGCCAAATCTCAAAGTCACCTTTATCGATATTAATGATCACATCGAAGTTTTCATCTGTGCCGTATGTTTTTTGAAGGACATTTTTAAATACATCTTCCAAAACGCTCATCATGGTAGCGCGGTCGATGCTTTTAAGTTCCTTAAATTCAGCAAAGGTGTCGATAAGATTAAGAGTCTCCATCTCGTCCCGGTTTTAAAATTTAATTATTTTTTTTGCTTCTTTAATTTCTGAATATTCAAAATGATGAACCTTTGTAACCAGTTCCTTCTTTTTCGATCCTTCAATTTTTTCTTTTGATGTAACTTCCAGATTAATTCCCTCATCATCAACTTGGCTTAATAATCCAATCATTTTGATGCCATTTGCTAGTATTACTTCAATTTCAGTGCCTTCATTTTTCTTATACTGACGAACCAGACTGAAAGGTTCGCTTAATCCGGCTGAAAAAACAGATAATTCAAAGTCTTCATCTTCACGGTCAAGCCCATTTTCAATATGCCTGCTGATGTCAACAATTTGGTTAATCGAAATGCCACTATCACTGTCAACCATAACATGGATCACATTGCTTGCTGAAACAGTAACATCTACCAGGAACTGGTCTTCAGTCAGCATTTCGTTTACAAGATTGGCTATTTTTTCTTTTTCGATCATATTTGTGTAATAAAATAGGGGACTCCTGATCCCCTACCTCTGGTTTTCCCAAATGCCGCGACAAAAATAGTAATTTTAATTAAATTGTCAAAATCAATAATTTAAGGATTCATTCAATCGTTTTAAAATCATTCAAGAGTAACAAACAAACATCATCATAAAATAAAACTTTTCTATTTTTGTCACGTTTGTTCTATCAAACAGACTATTACTTGAGTGAAAACAAATAAGAAAAAAATTATTAATGACCCGGTTTTTGGGTTTATTAATATCCGGTCAGAGTTAATCTTTGATTTAATTGAACATCCCTATTTTCAGCGTCTTCGGCGTATCAAGCAGTTGGGATTATCTTATCTGGTTTATCCGGGAGCCAATCATACCCGATTCGAACATGCCCTGGGAGCGGTTCACCTGATGCGTTCTGCCATAGGAATTCTCCGCTTAAAAGGACAGGAAATTTCTGATGAGGAAGCCGATGCTGCAACAATTGCCATATTACTTCACGACATTGGTCATGGTCCATTTTCACACGCTCTGGAGAACACAGTGGTTCAGGAAATTCCACATGAAAAAATATCACTTCTCCTGATGGAAGAACTGAACCGGCAATTCGATGGCAAACTTGAACTGGCCATTTGCATCTTCAAAGATCAGTACTCAAGGCATTTTCTGCACCAGCTTGTTTCCAGCCAGCTCGATATGGACCGACTTGATTATCTAAGCCGGGACAGCTTTTTTTCAGGAGTTTCGGAAGGAATTATCAGTTCCGAACGAATAATAAAAATGCTTAATGTAAGAAACGATGAACTGGTGGTTGAGTACAAGGGGATTTACTCTGTCGAAAATTTCCTGATTGCCCGCCGGTTGATGTACTGGCAGGTATATTTGCATAAAACCGTTCTTTCGGCTGAATACCTACTAATCAATGTCCTTGCCCGTGCCCGCGAAATAGCACAGTCGGGCGACGAACTTTTTGCCACGCCTGTACTTAAAGCTTTTTTATCGAACAAAGTCACGTTAAACGATTTCGTGCATAACCGATTGGTTGACGGCAGACCAATCCTGGATCTTTTTGCCAATCTTGACGATAATGATATTATTGCTTCTATTAAAGAATGGCAAAACCATCGGGATAAAATTTTGTCCTATCTATCAAGCTGTATCATCAACCGGCGATTGTTCAAAATCAAGATTAGCAAAAACCCAATTTCAGAACAGAAGATAGCCAAACTGAAAGAAAAAATAGGCCGATATTTTAATGTAGGCGACGATCAGCTTCAGTATTTCATGATTTCTGACACCATAACCAATAACGCATACAACACTGTTTCGAGCGATAAAATCAACGTCTTATTCAAAAATAATAAGGTGAGTGACATCGCCGTTGCATCAGACATTAATCTATCGGTTTTCTCTGAAACAGTAAGGAAATATTTCATCTGTTATCCGAAAGAATTGGACATTAAATAATTAAAATCTATTTTTGCACGGCATTATAAAAAGAAATATGGAATTCAAAGCTCAAAGTATAGCTGATTTTCTGGGAGGTACGGTTGAAGGTGATGCCGAAATTTCGGTATCGAATGTGGCCAAAATTGAAGAAGGTAAACCAGGGACATTAGCTTTTCTTGCAAATCCAAAGTACAACAAATACCTTTACGAAACCGAGGCTTCCATCGTAATTGTGAATACTGATTTTATGATCGAGGCTGAAGTTAAGGCTACTCTGATCAGAGTTCCTGACGCTTACAAAGCTTTTGCTTCGTTGCTGGAACTTTATCAGCAGGCCAAGGGATTTAAAAGCGGAATTGAAAGTCCTTCCTATATTGACAGCACAGCAACTCACGGAAATGATATATACATTGGTGCATTCGCCTATATTGGCAAAAATGTGAAGATTGGTAATCACGTCAGAATATATCCACATGTGTATATTGGCGACAACACTACTATTGGTGATGATTGCATCCTTTTCTCAGGGGTAAAAATATATGAAGACACCGTCATTGGCAAAGCGTGCATCGTGCATGCCGGAGCAGTTATCGGTTCGGATGGATTTGGTTTTGCCCAGATTGAAGACGGAACCTATAAAAAAATTCCACAGGTAGGAAACGTAATACTGGAAGACCATGTCGAAATCGGAGCCAATTCAACGATTGATTGCTCCACTATGGGATCGACCATCATCCACAAAGGAACCAAAATTGACAACCTTGTACAGATAGCCCATAACGTTGAGATTGGTGAAAATACCGTAATTGCAGCCCTAACCGGAATTGCCGGCTCTACCAAAATTGGAAAGAATTGCCGCTTCGGAGGTCATGTTGGGGTTGCCGGTCATATTACCATTGGTGATAATGTTAACCTCGGGGCTATGACTGGAGTTAACAATAGCGTAAAATCTGACCGGACAATGCTGCTGCAACCCGCCATGGAATTTGCACATGCAGCTAAAGTTGCCGCTATATTCCGTAACTTGCCTCAATTACGCGAACAGGTAATTGACCTGGCCCGACAGATTGCCCAAATTAAAACAAAGCTTGAAGACTAATAGATAATAGGAATGATAGTCAAACAAAAAACATTAGCAAAAGAAATTTCAATCAGCGGAAAAGGTTTGCATACCAATTGCCTGGTTAAAATGACTTTTAAACCTGCACCGGTTAACCACGGATTTAAATTCCAACGCATTGATCTGGAGAACAAACCTATTTTGAATGCCAGCGCCGAATGTGTCATTGATACTTCACGTGGTACAGTCATTCAAAGCCAGGGAGCCCGATTAAGCACTATTGAGCATAGCCTGGCTGCTCTTACAGGATTGGACCTCGACAATGTACTGATCGAAATTGATAACGAGGAAGTTCCGATTCTGGACGGAAGCGCCCGTTATTTTGTTCAGGCAATAGAAGAAGCCGGAATTGTTGAGCAGGATGCCGAGCGCGAATACTTTGTAGTTACCGAGCCGATCATTTATAAAAATTCAAAAACAGGCTCCGAAATTGTTGCCTTACCCGATAACGATTACAATTTAAACGTTTTAATTTCGTTTAACTCAACAGTTTTAAACAACCAGTATGCAACTTTAAATTCCCTTTCAGAATTTAAGGATGAAATTGCGAACTGCCGTACTTTTGTTTTTCTGCACGAACTGGATTTTCTGCTGAAAAACAACCTGGTTAAAGGCGGAGACATGGATAGCGCCATTGTGATTGTGGATCGCCCTATAACGCAGGAGGAACTCGATCGGATTGCCGATCTATTCCACCACAAACGGGTTGAAGTAAAATCGCAGGGTGTCTTAAATAACATTGATCTCCAATACGATAATGAATGTGCAAGACATAAACTGCTCGATGTAATCGGTGACCTGGCATTGGCCGGGAAACGGATTAAAGGCAGGATTATTGCCACCAAACCGGGACATAGCGCCAACACCGAATTCGCCAAACTGATCAGAAAAGCGATCATTAAAGAAGAATCAAGAGAAAAGGCACCGGTATATAATCCAAATGCACCGGTTTTAATGGATGTCAATAAGATCAAGGAATTACTTCCGCACCGATTTCCGTTTTTATTGGTGGATAAAATTATCGACATTCAGAAAGATTATATTGTCGGAGTTAAAAACGTCACGGCAAACGAACCATTTTTCCAGGGTCATTTCCCCAACGAACCGGTTATGCCGGGAGTTTTACTCGTTGAGGCAATGGCACAGGCAGGTGGAATTTTTGTACTTCGAAATCTCGAAGGAAAATTTTCAACCTATTTTATGAAAATCGACAATGTCAAATTCAGGAAAAAGGTAGTACCAGGCGATACAATTATTTTTAAAGTTGTTCTGACTTCGCCCATCCGGCGTGGAATTGCCGAGATGAGGGGATTATGCTATGTTGGAGACACGATTGTTGCAGAAGGTGATTACATGGCTCAAATTGTGAAAATAAATTAAAAAGAAAACAGGATAGAAATGAAACAACCATTAGCTGTGGTTATTGAACCATTCGTAACCATCAATAATGATGTGGTTATTGGAGAAGGAACATGGATCGGATCGAATGCGACAATCATGCCAGGAGTGAGGATTGGTAAGAACTGCCGGATTTTTCCGGGAGCAGTAATCGGCGCCGAACCCCAGGATTTAAAATTTAAAGGTGAATATTCCATTGTTGAAATAGGCAATAATACAACCATTCGCGAATTTGTAACCATCAACCGCGGAACCGTTGCAAAAGGGAAAACCGTTGTTGGCAACAATTGCCTTTTGATGGCCTATGTACATGTTGCCCACGACTGTGTGGTTGGTAACAATGTCATTCTCGTTAACAGCACACAGCTTGCCGGCGAAGTCATTATCGACGACTTTGCTATTCTTGGCGGAATGTCGGCTGTTCATCAATTTGTACATGTTGGCCCTCATGTCATGATTTCGGGAGGTTCGCTGGTTCGTAAAGATGTACCACCTTTTATTAAGGCCGGACGTGAACCATTATCGTATGTGGGAATCAATTCGATTGGATTGAGACGCCGTAATTACAGCAACGAAAAGATTCGTGAAGTTCAGGAAATTTATCGTTACATCTATCAAAAAGGACTGAACATTTCCCAGGCTGTTGAAATCATCGAAGCCGAAATGCCTGCTTCAACCGAACGCGACGAAGTTCTGCTGTTCATTAAAGATTCAAAACGGGGAATTATCCGTGGTTATTTACCCGATTAATTTTCATGAAACGATATTCCAAAAAAGCTCTGAATCACTGATTCAGGGCTTTTTTTATGGAAATTCCGGATAGGTTGACTACTCTATTTATAAACTTGGGGGGGGCAATTTACAGAGCGGGTTCCAGATTTTAATCCATGATTGGGAACTTAAGCTCAAACAGGTTTAATTGACCAGTATGACCGCATGATTTTGAATTACGGCTCTTTTTGAAAAAATGGATCTTCCACTAATCGGTTGACACCTTTCTTTGCATCGAAACGCTTTCTATATTTGTATCTGATCTAAAACAGCACTCAAGCTATGAAGGAACAGGGATACACCGTTAGAAATGCGCAAGCCGGCGAATTTGAGGAAATTGGAAAATTAATGGTACAGGTCTATTCGCAGTTGGAAGGGTTTCCGAAAGAGTCGGAGCAACCGGATTATTATAAAATGCTCGCCAATATTGGCGAATTGACGAAAAAACCAAATACCGAACTTTTAGTCGCCCAGTCTCCTGAAGGAAAAATAGCCGGAGGCGTTGTTTATTTCAGCGACATGCAATACTATGGTTCCGGCGGAACAGCAACCAAAGAACAAAATGCTTCGGGTTTTAGGTTATTGGCCGTTCATCCATCTGCGAGAGGAAATGGAATTGGGAAACTCCTGACCAGTGAATGCATCCGTAAAGCTAAGGATAAAAACCAGTCCCAGGTAGTTATCCATACCACCAAAGCCATGCAAACAGCCTGGAAAATGTATGAGAAAATTGGGTTTAAACGATCGGAAGATTTAGATTTTATGCAGGGAGAACTTCCTGTTTTTGGATTTCGGCTATTACTTTAGATATAGCAAACCGCCTGAGTCAACGAAACGGGCATTAAAAGACTGTCTTCAATGCAACAAAAAATAGGCGGCTGTCGGAATTATCCAATAGCCGCCCATTAATTCAACCAGCAAAATTTGCTATATCATTATTTCTTCAATCCTGTAGCCGGATACCTGAATGTGTAATTTCCTGATCCGACATTCACAGAAATACCTTTATCGGTTTGTTTCAAACTCTCTTTTAATGAAGGAGCCATTGTCAAGGCATTAACTGTTACCTGATCGGCTTTTGCTGCAGGTAAAGTAACCGTTGCTGTGGTGTTTGCCGGAACAGTCACCTCGTAAACGAAGTCATTTCCTTCCAGTTTCCATGCCGATTTCACCTTTCCATAGAGTGATGCAAATTCCGCATCGGCATTGGTCAATCCACCTCCCGGATGTGGCGCCAGCAAAATGTGCTTGTATCCCGGCGTTTCAGGATCGATGTCCATTCCGGCAACGTAGCGGTAAAGCCATTCGCCTATAGCTCCATAGGCGTAATGATTAAAACTGTTCATGCCCACATCCTGAAACGATCCGTCAGGTTTTTGTCCATCCCAACGCTCCCAAATGGTAGTAGCTCCCTGGGTTACAGGATATAACCATGATGGGTAATCTTTACGGTTCAGGAGCATAAATGCCAGATCCTCGTATCCTTGTGCCGAAAGAGTTTTACAGAGCAGTGGAGTACCAACAAATCCTGTCGTCAGGTGACCCATTTTTTTCACATCGTCAGCCAGATATTTTGCTGCATTCGGAATTAAACTTTCAGGAAGTAGATTGAAGGCCAGTGCTAGCGAATAGGCAGTTTGTGTATGTGAAACCAAACGTCCGGCAGGTGTTACAAATTCTTTTTGAAAGGCTTTCTTTATGTTATCGGATAGCTGAGCATATTTTTTTGCATCGTCGTTTTGCCCGATTATACCTGCAATTTTTGCCAGTAATCCGGACGAATAGGAATAATAAGCAGTTGCAATCAAATCTTTTTCAGTGGTCGCTCCCGGATAATCTGAATTGGTGGTAGCAAAAGCCAGCCAATCGCCGAAGTGAAAATCGCCGGTCCATATCAGATCCTCACCAGCCCTGCTTTTCATGTATTCTACCCAGGCTTTCATGCTTGGATACTGAACTTCCAAAATACGTTTGTCTCCATAGGTCAGGTAAGTTGTCCATGGAACAATAATAGCAACATCGGCCCAGGCAGTTGAGCCACCGGCGCCTTTTAACACATCAGGAACTACAAACGGAACTTTTCCATCAGCAGACTGATCGGCGGCCACATCACGCATCCACTTGGTGTAAAACGGAGCCACGTTGTAATTAAATGCTGCGGTCATACTGAAAACCTGCGCATCGCCAGTCCAACCAAGGCGTTCGTCGCGTTGCGGACAATCGGTTGGCACATCCAGAAAATTACCTTTCTGGCCCCATTGAATGATCATCGGATCAGAACAAGTGAACGAGCCTGTAGGTTTCATATCGGAATGAATGACCACCCCTGTAATCAGGTCGGGCGATGGTTGTGCGGGAAGTCCTTCGATTTTCACAAACCGAAAGCCATGAAAAGTGAAATGAGGTTCAAAAATTTCCTCGCCTTCGCCTTTCAGGATATAAACATCGGTGCATTTTGCAGCACGAAGGTTATCTGTATAGAAATTCCCGGCTTTGTCAAGAACTTCGGCAAATTTCAGGGTCACCTGATCGCCCTTTTTGCCCTGAACTTTCAGACGTACCCAACCAACCATGTTTTGGCCCATATCGAAAACGGTTTCGCCTTTTGGAGTGGTAAGTAACTTTAAAGGTTTGATTTCTTCAATGGCTTTTACAACCGCGCCCTGTGGTGCAATCAGAATCTTCTTCGACTGATCAACAACAGAAACTTTATTCCACTGGCTATCATTAAATCCGGCATTTGCCCAACCAGAAATTTCCTTTTGGGCATCGTAGGTTTCACCATTATAGATATCTGATGCAACGATTGGGCCGTTGGAAACTTTCCAGCTTGCATCGGTTCCAATGGTCTCGCTGGTTCCGTCGGTATAATTGATCTGAAGCTGAGCAAGAAGGGCAAGTTTACTTCCATAATATCCATTTTCATTGCCCCAACCAATGTTTCCACGGAACCAACCATCGCCAACGATTGCTCCGATTGAGTTTTTTGCCTGAAGCATTGTCGTAACATCGTAAGTCTGGTACTGAATCCGGTTTTTGTAGCTTGTCCATCCGGGTGTAAATAAATCGGTGCTAACTTTCTTCCCGTTCAGGAATAATTGATACAATCCTTGAGCAGTGACATAAACACGGGCAGATTTAATTGTTTTAGCCGCCGCAAAATCTTTCCTGAAATACTGAGCTGGTTTGGAACCTTTGGTTGTAGGTTCAGATCCGAAACCCACCCAGGAAGCTTTCCACGATTCGGGCTCAAGGATTCCCATTTCCCAACTGGCTGGGGTACTCCATGCAGAAGCCTTGTTTTTGTTATCCCAAACTCTCACCTGCCAGGCAACACGTTGCATCGATTTTAATGCCGGTCCTTCGTAGGACACATTGACCGATTGCGCCGAATTTACTTTTCCTGAAGTCCAAAGTAATTTTCCTTTGGCTGTTTGGTCGGTTACTTTAATTTCATAGGCTGTTTGAAGCATATTTTCTTCAGCCGAAACAATTTGCCAGCTAAGGCGTGGTTTCTGAACATCGATACCTAGTGGGTTGGTATGATACTCACAGATCAGTTCTTTTACTTCGATTTTTGGAGCAGAAAATGCTCTGGAACCGCTGATT
>Ga0209417_1002051_pt1 | contig 33376 bp, 29 predicted proteins | sample RifGroF2_FD_184002 | JGI IMG/M metagenome (GOLD analysis project Ga0209417, IMG submission 184002) | Groundwater microbial communities from Rifle, Colorado, USA - Groundwater F2 (SPAdes) (version 2) | ecosystem: Environmental > Aquatic > Deep subsurface > Groundwater | place: Rifle, Colorado... | reverse complement strand
TTCGGATGGACCCCCTGTTCTATCTCACGAACAACTTGTCTCTTAAATGACTCACTATACCTGAAAACCTCTTTCATACTACTTGCCTTTCCTTTTGGCAAGTGTCAACTTATTTCAGGACAAGACAAATTTAATTATTAATCGTCTCTGGATATCGATGTATCATCTCTTCAACGGAGCGCGGGTTTTCCAACCCGCGAGTTGGCGGAAAAGAATGTCCGCCCTCCTTTATTTTACTTGAAAGAATGTGGAACAGGCGTCTCGCCTGTGGTTAATTACAGCCGAGACGGCTGTACCACGTTCTTGAATTACCTATTTCCCATCAAACACGTCTATCACGCTTATTCCTCTCCTGAGCACAGCGGTCTGTCCTGCCATAAGTTCGTTCTGGCTTCCATGCCGGTTCTTCACCATCACAACCCCCTCCTCGACCTTGACGGTTACAACGCAGTCAATATTATTTGCAGGATTAGCATCATCCTTGACTCCTAGCTGCGTCGGATGGATGAATTTCAGCTCCTTCGAACTTGAATCGGAATTGCGCGATGAGCGGCTGTCGACGCTGAACTTCGTCCCGACCACAGTTATCTCACCCGCAGGCGTCAGCACCTTGAAGCTCCGTCCGCTCTTCTGCCTTGTGATCTCGCAGACGATGTTTCCGTCCGACAGCTGGATTGTCTTATTGCTGAAATGCGAAGGAAGCAGCGATATCATGCTGTCCTTGGAAATCAAAATTTTGGAGCCGTCATTGAAGACTGCGTTCGTGGGCTGTGCGGCGGTCAATTCGGATTCGTCAGGCACCGTGGAACCTGATGACATCTGGCGGCCATCGGACATGAGAAGCGTACCGTCTAAGATCTTGACGCTTGGAACTGAAAAATAACTGATTGCGTACCAGCCTGCAACTGCGAAGATCGCAACCGCTGCTGCGAGTTTCGCAAGTTTGAACGGTTCGAACTTGCGAAGTGTCAGACTGAACATGCGCAGAGGATGGATCTTCCTCATTTCGACAAGGACAGCCTCATCTACCTTCGTATCGCCCTTCAGGAGGGTTTCAAAACAGTCTAGGCAGACAGGGCAGGACGCGAGATGTTTCGGCATTTCCCAGAATTCGCCCCAGGACTTGCGGGCTTCAGCCAGTTCATGAAGTTCCAAAATCGAGAAATGAGATTCCCTGGCGGCAAGAAGATCTTTGTGCTTCTCAAACCACTTCTTTGCATCTGCGGATTCCGCAGGTGACAGGTCTTCGAGCCCAGTTCTTATGACTTTGTCTTCCATTTAATTAAATTCTCCGTGAACATTCTTGTTTTCATTATAGAAAGCGGAAGAACAGCGTGTTTCGTACATCGGACTTGAAAAGATTTGATTGTTTTCTGGAATTACCGAAAATTTAAAATATTCTCGCACAAAGGCGCAAAGCCGCAAAGGAATTATTAAAAGTTTAACGCTTGCGTTACAAGCGGGCCGGAATCTTCGACTTTATGGCTTTGTGAGAGGAAAAAGATTGATTTTAACGATTAGGAGTCTAGATTTCAAGAGGGGGTAGAGACTGCAGTCGCCATCCCCATTTTTAAACAACAAAAGCTGATTTCCGCATATTCATAATAATGAGTTGGAAGTAGAAGATGAACTGGAATGTTTACATAGTCTTGTGTGCTCTCATGGTGTCGGGGTGCAACCTGCCCCATCAGAATCAGAGCGACGCTCTGTCTCTTTCCGAAATGCCATACCACCGCATACTCCCGGGAGCATACCACGCACAAGCAGTTGAGTCTTTGCGTGCACTCGCACCCGAACACACAGCATTGCTGGATATTCCGTATCGGAATGTCCAGGGCAAAACAGTGTCTGTGTATGCATACCTTGAACCGGGTGCTCAACGCAACGTCCACGTGACCGGATGCATAGTGACGTCCGGCAACGTCGCGTCTCGGGTTGACGGAATCGTCGCCCCAGAATATGTATCCGCAGCATTGAAGAGTGTTTACGGAACAGATTTCGGAATAACTTCCAACAAGATTTTTCAGGGCATTGTCGCTAACGCGCCAAAGCCTGAAAATTGACATACAGGTGACAAGGCAAAATGAAATTGAGCGATCTAGGGTTTGACCAGTGGTTTGAAGCGCACGTCGGGGATTCACGTCAAAGCGACCAGGATATTGCCCGCGTGACAGCAGTTGACCGGGGTGCGTATCTTGTCAGAAATGAATCCGGGGAGATTCCCGCCGAACTTGCAGGGAAATTCCGGTTCCGTGCCAAGTCCTCAGTCGACCTGCCGTGTGTCGGCGACTGGGTAACCGTGCAGTACCACAACTCCGACACCTCGGCAATCATCCGTGGAGTCCTGCCCCGGAAGACGTTCCTGCGCCGCAAGTGCGCCGGCGAGAACGCTGACTTCCAGATGATTGCAGCCAACATTGATATCGCTTTCATTGTCCAATCATGTCACTTCGACTTCAATCTGCGGAGACTTGACCGGTATTTGGCCATGGCAACAGACGGCAGTGTTGAGCCGGTGATCCTTCTGACCAAGACCGACTTGGTCTCTCCTGATGAACTGGAACTGGCTCTTGATGCTGTCAGGCGTTCCGGCATCACTGCCAGAGTCCTCCCCATTAGCAACATGACTGGCAGGGGATTCGACGAGTTTCGACATGTATTAGTGCCGGGAATCACGTGCTGCCTGATTGGATCATCGGGAGTCGGCAAGACTACGCTCATCAACCGTCTGATCGGGCATGACGCCTTTGACACAAAAGCCGTCAGCGGAACGGGAGAAGGCACACACACGACAGCGCGCCGGCAGCTTGTCGTCCTTGAACAGGGCGCGATGTTGATTGACACGCCCGGCATGCGGGAACTGAGCCTTCTGGATGCCAGCGACGGTGTCGACCAATCCTTTGACGACATCAGCGACCTCTCACCGAACTGTCGATACACCAATTGCAGCCATACGCAGGAACCCGGCTGCGCAGTCCTGACGGCAATCGCGAACGGTGAGTTGAGCGAGGAGCGTCATCTTAGCTATTTGAAGCTCAAGAAGGAAACCGAATACCATGATCTCTCATACTTCGAGAAGAGGAGGAAGGACAGGGCATTTGGACGCTTAGTCAAGTCAGCGAAGAAGCAAATGAAAAAGTGAAGGACAGGCCCCGGGCACCGGAAAGAGCTTGGGGCACGCCGAGGCTCATCTGCGACATTGTAGATTCAATGTTCAATTTTTAAGAATGTAGAACAGGCGTCTCGCCTGTTTAAAATTTAATTTTAAACAGGCGAGACCCAGCCATTCGGCGGGGCGGACGCCTGTACCACATTCCTCAAAACCATAGGCAGGGCCTGTGCTACATTACTCCTTGTCGAACACCTTGCGCAGCTTGTCCAGGGCGCGGCGGATCGTCGGGCCGATGCTGTTGACGGGCATTCCGGTGAGTTCGGCGATCTCGCGGTAGCTGCGGTCCTGCAGGAAGAAGAGCTTTATACAAGATCGCTCCTTCAGCGGAAGTGATTCCAGCGCCAAAGAGATTTCAGAGTCCCTCGGCGGTTCGTCCTGATGGACTTCCGGCAGGACAAGCACTTCGGGAGTCTTTTCACGGTCCATCGGCACCAACGGGTCGGAGCCGCGCTTTCGCATCATGTCGACGGAGCGGTTGCGGACAAGTGTATGGAGGAGCGGCAGGATCTCGCCGCGTTCGAGGCATGAATGCAGAAGTTTCTTGTCATTGGCGAGCAGGTCACGCCAGACGGCGGTGACGGCGTCCTCGGTATCATGGCGTGAAGCATGGCGTCCATGGCGTTCAAAGGCATTGCGTGCAAGCCCCAGCAGGAGTCCGGAGTATGTATCGACAAGCGCGCACCAGGCATTGTGGTCGTCGGCGATCAGGCGTCGGATGATTTCGCGGGTTTCATCCCTGTCCTGTCCGGATGGAGCGCTATGGTAGTTCTTCTGTTTTGCCATTCCCCGCCCAAATTTTCTGCTTGGATTTTTTTTCTACCATAGGCGGAAAGGGTGGCAGATTCAAGAAAATATCATCTTAGTTATCCGAATTCGCTTTGTTCCAGAACAGGATTTATATTATAGGTAACGGTTCCAATCCATTTACCAAATGAATTGGAACGGATGAATGGATGGGTGGATTGATGGGTGGATTGATGGATGAATGGGTTTGATATGAAGCAGAGAATGAATTCATATTTTTCATTTTTACATCCATCCAAACATCCAGTCATCCATCCATCCTAAAAACAGGTCTTTATGCCAATACACGCTCATTTAAGCGTTTATTTAGGACAGGACTGGTTCCGATAACTAAATACAGAGGCTGACATGACATTTTATAAAATACAGATACTGACGACAAGGGATGTGCACAATCCCGGGACGAAGAGACAACTTTCAGGGAACGAATATGTCCACTCCATCATCATTTATCTCTCAGACGAGGACAGTTCCTGGCTGAGTTTCAATGAGGCAAAGGCCGGAGCCATCTCCTTCATCAAGAAATTCTTCAACAACCACGAAATGACCCTTGATGAGACCAACCGGACCACCAGGAAGATGGAACGCCTCGAGAATTTGACTGAAAAAGACATTCCTGCCATGTTGAAGCCGGGTCAGAAGATCATTACGCTTTAATAAGAGAACATACTAATGCTCGTTTTTTACATCCTCTTCGAGTTCGCCGTAATCGGAGTTCTCCTGGCGCTCATCATCCGGTCTGTAAAAAAGATCGACAAGACGGCCATACTTGTCATGTTCTTCTCCCTGGCAACGGTTGCCACCGGCGAACTGATAAATAATTTCACCTCGAAAGTGACCGTTTACAATCCTGCCTACATCCTGTGGATCCCCCGGACAGACATACCGGTTTTCATCATCTGCGGGGGCGTCCTGACGTCTTTTCTCCTCTACAAGGGGTGTTTGGCCGGCAGAAAAATCTATCTCAGGTTCATTCTTCTGCTCGTATTCAGCTCATTGTTTCCCCTCATGGAACTGGCGGGAATTGGAACCGGTTTATGGAAATGGCCGGGAAATCCCGACATCAACCTCGGCTGGATCATAGGAGTTTGGAAGTTCTACTTCATCTTTATCGGCATTCCTGCACTGGCTGGAATTGTCATTGAGGAATTAACCAGGAAAAAGAAAAGCCATTGATTCGCCTTTGTCAAGAGGCTTCTGTCTTCACTGCCGTCCCATGGGATGACACTGAATTGAAATCCATTAGTAGTTCACCCCATCGGAACAAATAATAATAATTCTTGACTTTGAGGCGGGAAATATGTATAATGTCCTAGAGGGGTTGTTGTCCGTAAATATTTCTTAAGTTATTGAAGGCCAAATGAAAAAGACAGTTTTTACAGTTCTGCTGGCAATGATATCTTTTGCCGGCCAATTTGCCCATGGTGCTCTTCCGCAGGACACCTACCTATGGACTAAGCGCACGCCTGCCGGTGCGGGAGTGACAAAATATTGGTCTGCAGTGGCGATGAGTTCGGACGGCATGAAACTTGTAGCCTGCGCATATAGTGCTTCCACGGGATCTCCTGATTATGCATACACTTCAGCTGATGGTGGGGCAAACTGGACCAAGCGCGGACCTGCTGGAACTGGCATAGCAAAATACTGGACTTCGGCAGCCATGAGTTCCGATGGCACGAAAATAGCCGTCTGCGCAGACTATGTCTACACTTCAATTAACAGTGGTATCACATGGAGCAAGCGCACCCCGGCCGGAGCCGGAGTGTTCAAGAACTGGTCTTCACTCGCAATGAACGCCAATGGTGCGAAAATTGTCGCCTGTGCTTATAATGACAAGTACATCTATATTTCTACTGATGGAGGAGCCAGCTGGTCGAAACGCGAACCGGTCCCCGGCGTGGCCAAGGACTGGATTTCCACAGCCATGAGTGCCGATGGCTCGAAGATTGTTGTGTGCGCCCAGACTGCCGGAGCGGGCGAGGCGGATTATGCATATTATTCCACAAACGGCGGCACAAATTGGAGCAAGCTTGAACCGGCCGGAGCAGGAGTGCCTGTGCTGTGGGTGTCAGCGGCCATATGTTTTGACGGCACAAGCACAAAGATAGCATTGTGTACTGAAGGAGATTTTTTCGTCTATACTTCCAATGACAGCGGAACTACATGGGACATGCGTGATCCGTCGGCAGGGGCATATTCATGGGGAAGCGCAGTTGCAATGAATTCAACCGGCACGAAGCTGGTTGCGTGTTCCAGCAATTCCGACTACATCTTCAGTTCATCGGATTTCGGGGCGAATTGGGTCCAGAGCACTCCCAATGGGGTTGGTGACTACAAAAGCTGGTACTCTGTTGCCATGAGTTCCGACGGGGCGAAAATAGCCACATGCGCGCATGATCTCGACTATGTCTATACGGCCAACAACTACAAGCAGATCCAGTTCAATGCCGGTGCGGATGGAGATGTAATCGGGAATCTTTCACAGTCGGTGCCGCAAGGAATGGACTGCACGGCTGTAACAGCCAATCCTGATCCCAATTTTCATTTTGTCAACTGGACTGGAGATGGTGGTTTTGTCACTACGTCGACCAATCCGCTTACAGTGGCAAATGTAAATGATTCGATGACAATCACTGCGAATTTCGCACGCAACCATGGGACGATAAGCATTGAAACTGCAGGCACCGGCACAGTCACTCCAGCTCCGGGCGTATACAATACAAATGAGGCTTTTGAAATTACAGCGGTTGCTGATCCAGGATTCACATTTGTCAATTTCACTGTCTATGGCGATGCGACAATTTCAAGTACGGGAACTCCGTCGAACTTGACTCTCAACGGGCTTGATGGCTGCACTGCGACGCTCACAGCGAATTTCATTGACAACCTGAATGAGAGAGCGCCAGTCCTGAATACTCCGGAAAGTGTCGCCGGACTGAACGGTATCTCAGGAAGCAGCACTGTCTACAAGGTCACTGTTCCATCGGGAACAACCAGGATGATAATCAGCACGACAGGCGGAGCAGGTGGTGAAGACTGCGACATCTATGTAAGCCCGAACGTCGTGCCTACGCTGGAAAGTTATTTTGCAAGAAGCACCGAAAACTCCACGGTGGAAAGCATAACCGTACTTAATCCTGAAATTACCGACTGGTACATCCTTGTCTACGCTTATGGCTCTTATACAGGAGTCAGTCTCAATATCAGCATGCAGGACGATGTTCCTGAAAAGCCTACGCTAAACACCGCTTCGCAGGATCAGGCCGGCAAAGTATCTCTTACATGGTCTGACTGTTCGCTTTCCGGAGCCGTTTCATACGACATATTCCGTTGCAAGGACAACTCGCCGGACCTTGCGGTTTTCCTTAAGAACGTCGCCGGCACTTCTACGGATGATACGGCGACCCTTGCAGGAACGCACTACTACTACTGGGTGAAAAGCAGGAGCGGAGATGGTGATGACAAAACCAGCGATTTCAGCAATTCCATGCAGGGCTGGCCTCTCGAAAACGCCACCAGCACAATAAAACTCAGCAATGGTTCCACTGTCGCCGGAATAACCGGATTACCCGGAACGACGAAGCGTTACAAAATCACTGTTCCTGCGACTCTCGCCCCTGCAGCTGTCCTGCTTGAAATCAGGACGAGCGGTGGAACAGGCGACTGTGATCTTTCAGTCGAGAAGGATGGAGTTATCCTCAAGTATGGCGTGAAAGCCACGAACAATGAAACGGTATGGATTGAAAATCCCGCAGCCGGAGACTATATAATCAGCCTTTATGCAAATACAAAATATGCAGCCCTTTCCCTATATGCAAAATATTACAATGTCAAACCGCTGGCAGTCTATGCTCCGATAGCAAGCGATGGGGCGTATGAGAGTTCAATAACCGTTACCTGGGCTCCATCTGCCGGAGCTGTGTCCTATGAAGTCTGGCGTGGCACAACAGCCATTAGTTCGGCCTCTGCGAAGATCGCAGAAGTTTCCGATACGAGCTATGTCGATGCTTCAAATGCAAATAATCTTCTCAATAAGAACTTGACATATTATTACTGGGTGAAGGCCAAAAATGGAGCAGGCACAAGCGCCTTCAGCATCTATAATAATTCCGGATACATATCGAGGATCCCGCCTGCGCCAGGATATATGACAGCTTCGAAACTGCTGTATTTTAACAAGATCAGGCTTACGTGGCCGGCCGTCATCGGGGCGACATCATATCGTATTTACAGGGGCACGACAAACACTTTCGACGAGCTTAATTTGATACATACGACCCAATATGTCAGCTCCACCACGACCTACATATACGATGACATGGGGGCGGCAGATCCAAAACCGAATGTAAAATATTATTACTGGATAAAATCAGCAAACGGCAATGGTGTTTCGACGCTGTTCAAGACCGATAACGGGACAATCAAGTCCGCAGGGCCGGTCGGAGTAACCGCCAGCGATGGAACATTCTTCGACAAGGTGAAGATCACCTGGACGGCGGTGCCGGGAGCTGCGGAATATGAAGTATACAGTTCTGCGACAAATGACAAGAATACGGCTACTTTGATTATTCCTGCATCCCCGATAACCACGGCCTATTACTATGATGAAGGCGTCGTCGGTACGAACTTCTACTGGGTGAAGGCGAAATATACCTATCCAGGCCCAGGTTCCTATACAAGCGATTTCAGCCTGTCCAACAGCGGCTACTCCAAGATTACCGCCGTAACGGCTGTTCCCGCGCCTGTCATGAAATCAGTCAGTATCGGCACCTATGACGTCGTAAAGATCGCCTGGAACGAAGTGCCTTTTGCGACATCCTATACGGTCTACAGGAGGATTCTTGCGGTCGATCCATGGGTCGCTCTGCCTCCGGCGACAAATATCACTGCCCTGAACCACGAAGACGACGCCCCTGTCGCCCTCCAGAAATACATGTACTGCGTGAAGGCCTTCAATGATGCAAAGGAAAGCATCTACAGCTCTTACTTGACGGGATACAAGGCCGATGGAAGCACTGAATTCCACAAAGGAGATTTGCCAGTTGCCGAGACTGGCGGATACAAGAGTGAAAGAATCTATCAGATCAACGTACCTTCCGGAAAGTCAAGACTGGTTGTGAAGGTGGAGGGAGGGACAGGAGACTGCGATCTCTATGCGAAATTCGGGTCATATCCTACTACAACAGTATATAATGCAAGAGGGATTGAAGTGGTTGCCGGGAACAAGGACACGGTCACTGTAGCAAATCCTGCGGCCGGAACCTGGTATATCCTCCTCTACGGCGCCACTTCTCCTGGAGGATACGCCAATGTCCAGTTCTCCGCAACATATTACGGTGCTACGGACATCGTTCTCACAGCAGTGCCTTTGGATGATCAGACGGCTCCTTTCACTGCGACGTTCAAAGGAAAAGTCCTGGATGAGACTAACACTGGGATTGCGGGCCTGACCGTCGGCGTAAGGGATCCTGTGACGGCCCTAACCAAATGGCTTGTAAAGACTGACTATTACGGAAATTTCACATATTCAACAAAAATAAATGCCGACGGGGAATACACGTTTGACTTCTATCTTACAACAATTCCTGATTCAACTATGAGCATTGGCAGCTGGACGGTCAAGACCAGAAGGAATCCGAAAGAACCAAATGGATTCTTCGACTTCTCAGGATATCTGCCGGGAAGCCTCATACCAGTTTCAACAATCCAGGCCCAGGCTGGAACTCTGACTCCGGTGGAGGCTTTGGCCGGACTGGAGGAATACATGAACACGCGCAGAGGATTTGCCGACGGCCCTGCCCCGGCAGCATCGACATATGAGGAAATCTGGCTGACCAGCACTCTTGCTGCAGCTTCGGCCGATACAAAGATCACTTCAAAGCTCGATTCAGGCCTGTATATGCTTTTCTATGGGACGGAGGGCGCGGCTGTCGGGAATGGTCTTGCAGCAGTGCCAACGGCACCAGTAGCAGTGCCGGGGCTTGTCGCTAGTCCTATCCTGGTCCGGGTGTCTCCTGCCAGCCTGTCAGCGGTCATCATCAATCTGCAGGCTAACGGACTGATCGACAATACTCTCGTAGAGGATATTGCAAACGGAGGCATTGGAGTTGCCGTGGTCACCGCTGTCAATAATCCGGACGAGCTTGGTGCGGATTTCGACTATGACATATCACTTAATGCCCAGGAGCAGCTTGAACTTCTTGCGAAGATCGCAGGAGACGACGAAGTTGAATTGAACATTGTCACGCCCGAGAGGAAGTATGGCAACGATACGGTTGCAAAATTCATAGATGTGACTCTTGGCGGCGGTGCCCGCAAAATAGGAGTTGCCGTAACTTCCTTCATTGAAAAGAGTTCACCGGTTCCATAGATACGGGGACGAATTTACGTAACCGTTAAGCTGGGTGTTTTTGCCTCATAAGCAGGGCGGTTTTTAAACCGCCAACAATGTGTCGGGTTTCCGCCTTCGCTGAGATGCTACGGCGGACATGCTGCGAAAAGAAATCCAAGAACACGTCTTGCGACGTTAACTACAAACAATACAATCGCAAGGAAACTCATCTGCATTTTTTCAGTTTGCCGCAGGATCTAAACGTTGTCGGATTACTAATAGTCTCGAAATAGAATGGACTTCCAAAATAAAGGAGGGCGGGTTTTCCTACCCGCCATATAATAAGTAACGCGGGTTGGAAAACCCGCGCTCCTTTGAAGAGGAAATATGTCGAGACTATTATGGGACAACTAGTAATTCCTGCAGCAAGCAAGTGCCGCAGGGAACTTTTCTTTGGAGACTCACCAGGGATAGAACATGTATCCGTCAATGCGGTCGATCTGGACTTCATATTCCTGGAGGCTTGTGAGACTTATCCTTATGTAGTCCGCCAGGTCGATGCCGGAGATCGGTACGGCTGTGAAGACCTTGGGTGGAGGTGTTCCGCCCTTATTGATCTCGAGATAGACATCCGCCGTCTTCGCGGCGTGGTCGCGATGGATGGTCACACGGAACCATGTTCCTACCGGAATAACCTGGGGATCCGCCATCCACTGCTTGGTGGTGCCGTTGTAGACGCAGAAGCGTCCGTTGGAGTCCACCGAGAAATATATTCCTCCGATGTTGAATGCATCATCTACATTGGTAGGAAGTTTTGCATAAGAAGTAGGGAATTTGACGGATATGGATATCCACCAGTCTGGCAGGTCATTCCTTTCAACGAAGGAGATAATGGAGCTCCTGGTCGGCCCATTGAGCGTGATGATCTTGCTTCCGTCGTATGCAGCAGGAAAGACTCCGACATTCTCAACTTGTATGTCCCCTTTGTAGGTCGCAGCCGCACCCCATCTTGTACCGGAGAAGGGGCCGACAGGATAGTCCGTATCGCTTTCGAAACTCTCATTGTAGAGGTTGACCCTGTGCAAGGCGTTCTTCATCTGGCCGTCGAAGGCCATTGGATCTGTGCCCATCATGGTTTCGTAATAATCAGATATCAGATCCAGATCGTTGTCCACAAGCGTCGGGGGCGTGTTCGAGACGTTCGCCTCGTAGTAGTCGTTGAGCCCGTCACCGTCGGTGTCGGGATTGTTGGGATCAGTTCCGGTTTCATTGATAATACCGTCGCCGTCGGGGTCGTTTACCTGGTATTCATAGGCTCCCACATCAGGCAAGGTGGACGGGTACGGACGCGCGAATCCGGATATGTCGTTTGATACAAAAGTCGCAGTTCCGCTGTTAATTCCTGGCGAACCTGTCGCAAGCCTGAAATTTCTTTTCGCAGGATCGATATTTGCAGGATCGATATAAGTTTCAGCGGAATCGAAATTGCCCGCGCCAGCAAATCCACCCTGGACATTGCAGTAGGTCACCGAGCCCGGCGCGCTGAAGACTATCTGGGTGCTGTTGCCCCTTGCAATGTTGTTCTTCAAATATGAATTCCCTGAACCGCTGACAAGGAGGCCTCCCCCGGTATTGTTGACGACAGTATTGTTATAGCAGTGGAGGGGATTGCCCTTCAGTTCAGCCGCATAGCTTCCGGTATTGCTGTGGAATACGCAGTTGAACATGTAGACTGCAGTGGTGCCCTGTGCTCCTGCATTTGGCGCGATAAGAGTCTTGGAACCTGTATTGTTGCCCATGAATATGACATTTTCAAATACCACGGCATTATTGTTCTTGGTTACATCATAGGAAATTACCGGTTGCTGGTCGTTGTACAGCATCACCGTGCAGTTTGTCAGCGAGAATGAAGTGTTCTGGGTCACGTTCAGCATCTGTCCTGCATCGGATGTCGTTCCATATGGAGTCGGTCCTTTTATAATTGTCCTTTCAGCATCCTCCCCCTTGATTGAAAGATCTTTTGAAAGATTGTAATTGGACAATGTATACGTTCCCTGCTTGAGCATCACAATGTTCTTATTATTGGCGGCATTCAATGCGTCTGAAAGATACTTGTATGGCGTTGCGGCCAAACCGTTGCCTGCGTATGTGGCGGAAGCATCTACCCATATTGTTCCCGCTGCTCCCTGCGCCACTGTAGGATCCGTTCCGAGCATGTACTCGATAATCGTGTTCAGCCCGTCAAAATCGGTATCCGCAGTTGCCGTGGTATTTAGATTGTGGTAGAAGGGATATTCCCAGTTGTCTGGAATCCCATTGCCATTGCTGTCTGCAGCGAACCAGTAGATGGCGTTGCCGGCGTCGGTGGAGTTCGTCGGCATTATCGGAAGCGGCGCGATATTCAAGGAATTTCCCACATTGACATAGTTGACGGACCATAGATAATTCGTATCGGAAGGATCTATCACCCAGACGTCGGTTCCTGCACCACCATACCTGTTGAGATTGATAAGCGAACCGGAACTGCCTGCAAGCTGTAGCCCGTTGGCGGCGGTAATGACATAATTGTCAGCGGAAGCCGCATTCGCCTTGAAGAAGATGTTCGCGCCAGGCGTCAAGCATTCGAAATAGGCGGTGGTGAACCCATCCGTAAAACTCACTCCTCCCGCTGAACTGTTGGTGACAGCGATCTTGTTCCAGGTGGAACCGCTGGTGGCTATGAGCTGCGCCGCGGCTCCGTTGAAGTTCACAGTTCCGCCGCCGTGGATGAACGATCCGCTGTTCGTCCAGTTGCCTCCGACATTGAGATTGCCGGAAGAAGAGGTGAATGATTTTGTCGCTGCAATGGTCAGGTTGTTCAGGACCTTCACATCATTTGTAATTGAACTGGTCATCGAGCCGGTAAAATTGGCCTGATAGAAGGTTGTCGTGGTCGAAGAGCCGGACATTGTCTTTGCATCTCCGGTGAAGTTGAAGATACCGCCCGTGCTTCCGAGCATTGATCCGTTGTTGGTGAAGTTATTGGAGATGTTCACGGTATTGCCGGTGTTTGTGCTCAGCCATTGTCCGTTCAGCTCCATCGAAAAATCCTGCAGGTTCAACGTCGCGCCAGCCGAAACGTTCACCAGTCCGCCCACGGAAACCTGAAGGATCTGTGCGGAAATCGACTGTGTCCCCGAAACATTGTATTGTCCGCCATTTATGATCTGGATCGTGGCTGCTGCCGCATTGATAGCGCCGCCGCTGTGGTTGTATCTGCCGGTCGTGTCAATCCTCAGTATGCCACCGTTCAGATTCAATGCCGCAGTCGTATTGCTGTGCGTGACCGTACCGTAAACTGTTACGTCCTGGGCAACAGTCAGGCCGGTGGACGCCGTTCCCAGAGTCAATGTTCGTCCGTTCTGTACAACAAGGCTTTTGCATTGGGCTCCGGAAACGTTGATGTTGCAGTCATTGACTGCGCCTGTTGCGATTATCGCATCCTTCGTGGCATCAGGCACGCCGTTCGACCAGTTCGCAGGAAGATCCCATGCTGTGCCGCCACTGCCATCCCACTGGGTCATTGTCGGAGATACGAGCGTACACTGCGGATAATTGACATAGGAAGCAAGAGAACGCTGGTAAACTCCGGCCGCATCGGTAACAACCAGCCGGAAATAGTAAACGGTGGCAAGGGTCGCAGTTCCAGTCGAGTTTATGCAGAAGTCCCACTCTCCGTATTGTCCCGTTGTCATTGCGAGATTTGCAGCCGAAGGAATGCTTTCGACAAACTGCTGGCGGATGTTCGTATTAGTCAGAAGCGCATTTGAAACCTGCAACTTGTCGGTTCCGAGACCGTCGGCATAGTTCCAATCCGCAGACGGAGATAGGCTCTCCCATGTGCCATTCGCCCCTTTCCTGAACTGGAGAGTCACATTTGCTCCGGACCAAGTCTCATTCTGGTTGTTCTGAACCTGGAGTCTCAATCTTGTTGTTGTTCCTATGTTCCGGTTCGTTATCACAGTGTTCTCATTGGCAAGAGCCGTCGGGGTTTGCGCAATGTCATTGTCATACCAGCGGTATGCCGACTGGTTCTGTGAACGGTAGACCATGAAATCGTCGAACCAACAGGCCGAACTGCCCGGCATTCCCGGTGTCGGATACCAGCTCCAGGTCCCGCAGTCGAAATCTGAAAAATCGCTTATGCCTGTCGAGGAGAACAACTCGGCTCCATCGAGATAGAGATAAGTAGTTCCGCTTGCATTTCTCATCCACTTGACTTCATGCCAGCCCAGACTGCGATCTATGAAGGTCGGTACCGCAATTCCCGCGTCCGTACTTGAATAATAGCAATATTTTGTCGTGCTTGCGGCCGTGTTGATTATTACGCCAATCCACTGGCTTCCGGCGGCATTGTCCGTCGCAATCCATTGATATTTGGGGTTCTGCATATCATCATAGAACCATGCGACGGCAGTACCATTGGTAACCGGCCCCCAGCCCGCATTGTTCCAGCAGCCTATGCCCTGTCCGGATGTCCCACCGGAGGAATACATGGACTTGCTTCCTCCAGGAGTATGATTCTGCGTGTCTACGACATTTCCACTCTGGGTGTACCAGCCACCTGCACCGGTGATCGTCCAGTTCGAGGAGGTCTTGTTAGGAGGCGCCGAAGCAAGAGTCGAGGTCTCAAAGTTGTCGTAGAATATCATTTCCGCAGGCAGATCCGGATCATACCAGTTCGTGTTGTTACCATTGTCCTTGAATCCGACAGGATTAATCGGAAGGTAAGCGCTCCCTGAAGCAGATGAGCCCTGGACAGCCACATAGCGGCAGTCGTGACGTCCGTTCAACACAAGGTTCCATGTGGTTCCCGCCCCTCCAGTTGAAGCAAGTGTGACGCGTGTCGCGAATGCTGCACCATTGATCCTGAAAAGGCCCGTGACAGTCTGAGTCGTCCCCTGCGCAACCTGTATGGCCTTGCTCGCTGTCAGGCATTGCAGATTGTAGAAAGAGTTGCTGCCGTTGATCACTGATGTACCGGCACCGGCGAATGCAACTGTCGAAAGTCCCGAATTAAAAGTGCCACCGCTCGTCCAGCTGCCGCTTACGGTTATGGTTGATGCATTGGCGTTCAGGATGCCGGCATTTGAGAGATTTCCGAGTGACAGGGCATAGTTGTTGGCCGCACTGGTATCCAAGGTCACTCCGCCGTTTATTGTCAAGGTGGCATTGACCGTGGCGGCGGCAGCAAGAGTTTTCGTGCCTCCAGTTGAAAGAGTCAGGTTGTTGTAGGTATATGCGCCAATCGTCTGTGCGCCGTTCGCGTTGTAATTGACAGTTCCAGTGGATGGAGTTAACATACCAGGCGTTCCACTCAGGAATGTACCGCCTGCATTCAATGTTCCCGCTCCGGAGAAGACGATTCGTGAATCTGTGCCTGCAGATGTGATATTTCCTGTAATCGTGGCGGTGCCTGTAGATATCGCAAGCGTCGTAATGTTGCCCCCGTTTGTACCGGTCAGAGTCAAGGACTTGGCCCAGAAGGTCCCCGCACCAACATTGATCTGCTTCGTTCTGCCGGCGGGAAGGTTTATGGTTACATTTCCCGTTCCGCTAACGGCACCAACAGTAAGGGAAGCCGTATCGTCGGCCAGCACAATGGAGGTAGTTCGATTTCCTGCAACGAATGTTATGCTGTCGCAGGCCGCAGCGTAACCGCTTGGAACTGTGACGGTTCTGTTGGCATTCGGCATTGTCACGGTGTCTCCCGCAACCGGAACGGATTGACCTCCCCAGGTTGATGTGAGATTCCAAGGGCCTGTTTGGCTTGCCGTCCTTGCCGCCGCTTCCGCAGTATTCGCCGTAAACATGCAAATAGCGGAAACTGCAAGCAACAAAAAGCCCACAGCAAAAGCCTCCAGCTTTTTAAAATTCAAACTCATTTTTTTGTCCATCCCTCTGGAACTAATTATACCTTATATATCCCTGAATTTCAAGCCCGGAACGGTAAATTTTAAGAATAATTCTTATTTCATCCAGTACTACGGATACATATGCATAAAGGTATCCGACACTGATTATACCAGAAAGTTCCCCTGCTTTGCAAGACTTATGCACAGAAAAATGGAAAATAAACTTTCAACCCAGAAGCAAAGCTTCCTTTGTTGAAAATTTATTTAAGCAGATTAAAATATATGGAAGCGCAATGCGGCGCGCAACACTCTTATAATCAATGAAAAACAACATAGCCGAATATTTCGATGAAACTTCGGATCTTCTGAAAGACAAGATCGCCGTCATAGCCCCCAGGAACAACCGGATGCTGACTTTCGGGCAATTAAGGCAGATGACGGACACCCTCGCCTGCGAATTCCGCAATTCAGGGATCCTAAAAGGCACCAAGGTCCTCCTCATGCTCCGCCCCGGCCCCGAATTCATAGCAACGGTCTTCGCTGTATTCAAGATCGGCGCAATCCCCGTATTCATCGATCCCGGAATGGGACGGAAGAACCTGCTGAACTGCATAAGGAAAACTTCACCTGGAGCAATGATCGGCATCCCTTTGGCCTGCTGGTTGAAATATTTTTTCCCTGGCGTTTTTAGAAGCGTAAAAATATCCGTATGCCTTGGCTCTTTCGCTCCACCGTCTGCAATAAAATTTTACACCTTATTGAATCGCCAGGGGAAAAATATTTTATTCAAATGCGAAGAAACGAAGCTGGACGATACCGCCGCCATAGTTTTCACTACCGGCAGCACTGGCCCGCCAAAAGGCGTTGTCTACACCCACGGCATCTACATCACCCAGCTTGGCATCATCAGTAAAACCTATGGCGCCGGCCCTGAGGAGATCGACATGCCCGTATTCCCGCTCTTCGGGCTTTTCAGCGTCGCGCTCGGAATGCCAATCGTCATTCCCGACATGGATCCGTCGCGCCCGGCAAACGCCGATCCGGAGAAGATCATTGAAGCCGTGACAAAACACAATGTCACCTTCTCCTTCGGCTCCCCTGCCCTTTGGAAGAAGGTCTGCGCGTACTGCATTGAAAAAAACATAAAGCTTCCAAAACTGGAAAGAGTCCTGATGGCCGGTGCGCCGATCACAGCCGAACTCCATGAGATGCTGAAGAAGACAATTTCCCCCGAAGGCGTGACCCATGTGCCCTATGGCGCGACCGAAGCACTTCCAATTGCGAACTTCACAGGAACGGAAATGCTCGCTGAGACTGCCGCTAAAACTGCAGAAGGCGCCGGTTACTGCATCGGACGCCCAATAGAAGGAATGGAAATAAAAGTCATCGGCGCAGTTGATGGACCGATTGAAATATGGGACCCGTCCCTCGAACTGCCACAGGGGCAAAAGGGAGAGATCATCGTCAAAGGTCCGGTTGTGCCCCCCTGCTATTACAACGAGCCGGAGCACACGAAAAATGCGAAGATCGCAGATTCCAACGGCAATATCTGGCACCGCATGGGCGATGTCGGTTACTATGACGAGAAAGGCCGTCTCTGGTTCTGCGGAAGGAAGGCGCACCGTGTCATTACAACGAATGAGATCCTGTACTCCGTCTGCTGCGAGGCGATCTTCAACAAGAATCCTGATATTGCAAGAACTGCGCTTGTCGGGATTGGACGCCCACCAAGCCAGACACCAGTGATAATAGTCGAATTAGAACCTGACAAGGCGCCTCAGACTCCTGAAAAATACGATCAGATGATCGTGGAACTGAAGAAAATCGCCGCCAGCAGCGAAATCACCTCGCGGATCACGAAGTTCCTGCTTCATTCGGAATTCCCGGTCGACATCCGCCACAACGCCAAGATCTTCCGCGAACAGCTCTCCGAATGGGCGGCATTCCGGTTGAAGTAAAGGTTGAACTAAAATCAGAAAAGATATTCTCGCACAAAGGCACAGAGGCACAAAGCAAATAAATGGAGCAAAAGTTTTAGGAAAAGAGTCAGAGAAAAGACATTTTTCAAAAGGTCTTGTCTCTGCCCGAGCAAGAAGAGAGGAAGAAAAATAAACTTAATGGCTTACTTCGCGGACTTCAGTTTTCTTCGTGGTGCGAATAGTCTCTGTGCCTTCGTGCCTCTGTGAGAGAACAAAGGATTTAGAATTTTAACCATTCTGGTGCTGGCAACCTCGTTTCATTCGGCGCTAGACCAAGGTACGTTGAAAAACTACTCACGAAATCCGAGTGGTTTCAAAACGGGAAGCTGAGCTGCACGGGGCCGTTGTCGTTTTCCGGCTGGGGGAATCCGGAAACAGAAACCCCGAGGAGGCGGACCTTCCGTTTCCCGGCCTCGGTCTTCTTCATCAGCCCGGATGCGACCTTGAAGATAACCTTGGCTGAATCAACGGATTCATTCAGCGACTGCTGACGCGTTATCGAAGTGAAATCGTCGTATTTCAGCTTCAGCGTGACTGTCCTGCCGGAAAGTTTCTCCTCATGCAGCATCTCCCAGACCTCCATGGACAGATCGTCAAGAAGCTTGAGCATTTCATCCATTTGATCCGTGTCGTACTGGAGCGTAAGTTCCCGGCCAAGCGACTTCCTTGGCATATCTGGCGTCACGGTCCTGTCGTCAATGCCGCGCACAATATTGTAGTAGTAGATCCCCGATTTTCCGAAGGCCATGACGAGATCGGCAAGTGACAGCTTCTTGAGGTCAGCACCGTTATGGACGCCAACGCTGCGGAACTTGTCGGCGGTCACCTTGCCGACGCCCCAGAAATCGTCTATGGGAAGCTTGCAGATGAAGTCATCAGCCTGGTCCGGAGTGATCACGGTGAGACCTGACGGCTTATGCATGCCGGATGCGATCTTCGCAAGGAACATGTTGAAGGAAACTCCGGCCGAGGCAGTCAGCCTGGTCTCAGTGTAAATACGTTTCTGCAGTTCCTTCGCCACCCACGTGGCTGAGGGGATGTCCTTCTTGTTGTGTGTGACATCGAGGTAGGCCTCGTCCAGCGACAGCGGTTCGACCAGGTCCGTATATTCCAGGAAGATTTTCCTTATGCGTTCTGATTCGACACAGTACACATCCATCCTGACAAGCATGAATATTCCGTGTGGACAGAGCTTCTGCGCCATGCCTGTCGGCATAGCAGAATGGACTCCGAACTTCCTGGCCTCGTAGGACGCGGTCGCGACCACGCCGCGGCTTCCCGGCATTCCGCCCACGATCACCGGTTTCCCGCGCAGATGTGGATTGTCGCGCTGTTCTATGGCTGCGTAGAAGGCGTCCATGTCAATATGAATTATCTTGTGGACAAGCATGTCAACCCCTTCAGGATTCCATATCTCTACGTTGCAGGAAAAGCAATCTATGATTTCCCCCCATCAATCAAGACATCCTTTATGCTCTTGTCCAGTTCGGCGATATTGAATGGCTTCTGGATGAAGCCTTTTGCACCCATGTCTATTATGCACTGGGCTTCCCCGTCAATGCTGAACCCTGATGAGACAATCACTTTTACATCCGGATTTATTTTCCGGATGGAAAGGAATGTCTCCCTGCCGTTCATCCTGGGCATTATCAGATCAAGGATGACAAGATCTATGCTCTTCCAAGTCTTGCGGTAGATTTCAACAGCTTCGGCTCCATCCTTGCAGACAATGGTCTTATACCCGAGCGAATCCAGTATCCTGACCTCCATTCCACGGACAAGCTCTTCATCTTCCACCAGCATTATATTCGCCTCCATGGCTGGCGCAGTTCCAAGCTTTTCTGCAATCTCCTGCTCTGCCTTGTCATCAACAAGGGGGAAATAGATGGAAAACACAGTCCCACGTCCCAGTTCACTGCTGACATTGATGGCTCCATGGTGGTTCTGTACAGTGCCATAGGCGGATGGCAGCCCCATCCCTGTGCCTTTGCCGATCTCCTTGGTGGTGAAGAAGGGTTCAAAGATATGCTTGACAGTCTCCTTGTCCATCCCGATCCCAGTATCGGAAATGGATATTTTCAGGCATCTGCCTCTGAGATTTTCAGGAAATCCTTCGCCCATCCGGGATTCCCCGGCTTTTACATTTTCCGTACTGAAAACCAGTTCACCTCCTGTCGGCATTGCATCACGGGCATTGATGGCAAGATTGAGGAGCACGTTCTGAATCTGTGATGGATCCCCCATGATCGTCGCCGGATTCGCCTTGAAGTTAATCTTTATCTCGATCCTCTTGTCCAGGCTGTGCTGGAGGATTGCCACGACCTCCTCGATCGCCTTATGGATATTCACATGGACGGACAGCATCTTGCCCTTCCTTGAAAACGCAAGCAGATCCCTGGTAAGGTCGGCGGAACGTCTTGACGCGCGCTGTATGCATTCCGCATATTCCCTGAGGGTCTTGTCGTCGAGGCGGGCCACCAGCATTTCCGCGTATCCCATTATGCCCGACAACTGGTTGTTGAAATCATGGGCGACGCCGCCTGCAAGCTGCCCTATAGCCTTCATCTTCTCCGATTGCCTGAGCTGTTCCTCCATGCGCTTCTGCGCGGTGATATCAAAGAAGGCTCCCACTATGGTATTCTGCCCCGTCCGGAATACATGGACTTCATAGATTCCGCCGAACCTCTCGTCCTTATAGGCAACTTCATCCGACTGATACCCGATTTCTCCGGCAGCCACTTTCCGGTACATGGCAGGAACACTGGTGTTGACAAGGCCGGGAAACGCCTCCTCGATTCTCTTTCCTATAAGGGCATGGTGCTCGATCCCGGTTATCCGGTCAGCCGCAGGATTGGCTCCAGTAAGCACAAGGCTTTTATCGTCTTCCAGATGGAAAAAATGCATTGCCATCGGCGAGGATTCCACGACGCTGCGGAACCTCTCTTCTGATTTCCGCAACGATTCCTCAACGAGCCGGCGCCGCCTGATTTCCTTGGACAGCTTCCAGTTCCAAGCCAGCAGCAACAGCAGAATTGCGGCAAATATGGCCACCATCCGCCATAAGAAGCCATAATTGAAACCATGTTCATACCGGATAGGAACCCATTTCTGATAGATAGAATCACGTTCACCCTCGGTAATTGAATCCAAGGCCTTCTGGAGGATGCCCTCCAAGACCGGCCAGTCCTTGCGTACGGCCATGGACTGCGCATTCATATATGGGGTTTCACCTGCGATCTTGACGTTCATCGCTTTTGTCTTTGAGATGTAATATCCTCCGACAAGCATATTGTCGATGTATGCGAACACCTTTCCTTCCTGCAGGAGGTCAAGTCCTTCCTTCGCATTCTTGACCTTGACAAGCTGGATGTCAGGGAAATCCCTCGGGATCCAGTCGTTGACCGCATATCCCTCGACAATGGCCACCTTCTTTCCGGAAAGCTCCCGCATGTTTGAAATATATGTGACATCCCTCTGGGTAAATATGGCAATCGGTATCTTCATGTAGGGCTTGGTGAACACCCAGAATTCAAGACGTTCAGGTGTCACCGCCACGGAAGTGGTCATGTCGATCTCATGGCGTTTCAGGCGGGCATACGCCTCCTGCCAGGTGAGTCCTTGAATTCTTTCAAATTTAATCCCGATTCTCTGCTCGAGCAGCTTCAGGTAATCCCCTGAAATACCAATACCCCCCCCCTTGTCATCTGCAAATTCGACAGGCGGCCATCCAGGATCCTGGACAACACGGATGACAGGATGCTCACGCAGCCATGCCCGCTCCTCGGCGGTAAGTGAAATTGCAGATGAGTTTTCCTGCGTCATCGCTGATTTTCCCGGCTCTGGCAATACCGGATCGGCAGCTTTGGAATGTTTCATGAAGAGGAAAGGAATGAAAAAGGCAAGGACGGCAGCAAGGAAGGCCAGTCGTGGAATGCCAAAAGCCATTTTCCTCTGAAAGCGCATTTTTGCTCCTGAATGGAACCGCTGTAAATTACGATTTTCAATAGCAATGGACAGTAGTCCGGCAAAGAGCTGATTTCAAGGCGGCAAGGACATTCCGGCAACGGCGCAAATCCAATATCCACGCGGATTATCCGGAATTAATTTTCTTCAACTATTCCGCTTGAAGTATGTTTTTTTTCAACTATCAACTATCTTTATGTCACTGAAATCAAAAAAGGAGCCGGCAGGTACGGAAAATGTTTGAAACAAAGAACAGGAATTTTCTTGAACGGGCGATACTCATAGGGTTCCATGATTTCCTAGTGACCCCGGCTGACGCCTCCGAGCACCTCTCCGAGCTCCAGGAACTCATGAGGACCCTCGGAATCCCCGTGATAAAGGAGATAACCGTCAACCTCAGGAACCCGAACCCGAAGTTCCTCATGGGCAGCGGAAAGGCCGAGGAAATTGCGAACATCGCAAAGGATCTCAAGGCCGACAGCATCGTCTTCGACCACGATCTTTCACCTTCACAGCAGAGGAACTGGGAGAAGTTCACGAAGCTCTGCGTGATCGACCGGCAGGAAGTGATAATCGATATCTTCGCATCGCGCGCATTGACGAGGGAGGCCGCGATCCAGGTCGAACTTGCCCGGATGCAGTATTCACTGCCCCGCCTAACGCGTGCGTGGACGCATTTCTCGCGGCAGACCGGCGGAAAGTTCGTCAAAGGTGCAGGTGAACAGCAGATCGAGATCGACAGGCGGATGATCAAGCACAAGATCTCACAGCTGCAGAAGGAGCTGAAGGACGTCAAACAGCAGAGGCTTACCCAGAGGAAGATGCGAGAGAAGACCGCTACGCCAAATGCGGCCATAGTCGGCTATACGAACGCCGGAAAATCCTCGCTCCTGAACAAGCTGACAGGCGCGCATGTGCTTGTCGAGGACAAGCTTTTCGCGACCCTTGATCCGACGACCCGCCATTTCACCCTCCCGAACAATCAGAACATACTTCTTACAGACACTGTCGGATTTGTCAGGAAGCTCCCGCATACCCTTGTCGATGCCTTCAAGTCGACGCTTGAAGAGGCGGTGCTTGCGGACTTCATAATCCATGTGCTGGACATAAGCAGCAAGTACGTGGACGAGCACTGGAAGACCACTCTTGCGGTACTTGAAGAGCTCGGTGCCGGGGAAAAGGATATCATCACCGTATTCAACAAGTCCGACATCGCCGACGATCCCGTGCTCAGGGCAAAGCTCAAGGCACTGGAACCGGAAGGCATATTCATATCGGCGAAGACCGGACTGGGCATGGACAGGCTTGTTTCAGAAATCACACATAGGACAAGAAGTACGACGGAAATCGTGAAGATGAGGATTCCTCCGGCGCGTCACGACCTCATCGCGGCGGCGCACAAGAACGGCAAGGTCCTGGATTCGAAGTATGACGACGACGGCACGGCCGAGCTGGCGGTAAGCATTTCAAAGTCGGCCAAAAGGCTTTTCGAAGACTTCATCTGCGATTAATATTCAAAATGCATTTCTCGCACAAAGTCAAAGATCCCGGCCCCGAAGGGCGTCGGGAGCACTAAGTCCTTTTTCAATAAAAAACCTCATATTCAATTTTTTCCTCGCACAAAGGCACTAAGCCACAAAATTAATCCCTGGATTCAAAATTTGCAGCGAAGGGTTCGCCTTCGCTGAAGGATGAAGAAAGAAATAAAACAAAACCGCATGGCTTTGTTTTATTTCCTTTTCATCCGCCAACTGTCGCCTGATTCCAGGCGACATGCAAATTTTCATATTCAAACTCCAAGCCTTCCCTTAGTGACTTCGTGCCTTGAGCGAAGCGGGTGCGAGAAAGTTTTAATGAATTTCGCCATTGATTAATCTCGTTATCCCGTCTTTCATCAGGCTTTCTCCGAAGTTCAGCAGATAACCGAGTTTGCAGCCGGTCAGCTTGAGATACGTTATTACTTGTTTCTTATGAGCAGGTGTCACGGCCTCAATAGACTTTAACTCCAATATTACCTTGTCATTGACCACTATGTCCGCCCTAAAACCTTCGTTGAACTTGATCCCATGGTATTCTATGGGGATCTGGACTTGCCGCTTTACTTCCAATCCTTTCAATTCAAGCTCATGGGAAAGTAGAACCTCGTAAACGGTCTCAAGAAGGCCCGGTCCAAGCTCCTTATGAAGATTCAAGGCACAATCAACGACAATTTTCCCGATCTGGTTTTCATTCATAATAATCATAGTGCCTCCGTGCCTTTGTGCGAGAATATCCCCGGCATCGGCACCATCCTGTCCTTGTCACCTTTCGCGGCCCTTATATGCAGAAGCCCCCTTTCCAGATCGATGCTGTTCACCCTAAGGCGCATGCATTCATTGAGCCTCAGCCCGCAACCGTACAACAGCTTGACCATGAGCGCCGCCGTCCCTTCAAGGTGAGATATGATCTTTGCGACTTCCGCAACGCTGAACACCACCGGCAGCCTGAACGGCCTCTTCGCCCTGACATTGTCACGCATCTCCCCCATTTCCCTGTTAAGCACATACCTGAAAAGGAATAGTATGGAGTTGAATGCCTGATTCTGGGTTGAGGCTGAAACTCTCATTTTCACTGCAAGATTTGTCAGATAGTTCCTCACGTCATCATCGGTAATCGAAAATACGTTCCCTTTCCCCAGATACTTCTTAACCCTTTCTATCCATTCAACATACGTCTGCTCGGTCCTATAGGAGTAATGCCTCAAACGCAGACTTTCCCTCATTCTCAATATGGCATCAACCCATGAAAGCTCCAGTTGTACCTCTTTCCCATCCTCCTTCGCAGGCACCTGAGGCCTTAAATTCAGATTAAGAAAATTTGTCACATATATCCTTACTGCATTCTCTGCCTGCCTGACCTGCCAGTCGACATATCTCTTGTCCTGCAGCATGCTATTGCTGAATCTTACAATGCTGTCCCGGGTTATCGCCTCCGTCCTGTAGCCTATTCCATGAAGATACTTGTCCACCCAATTGGAATAATACTTGATCTTATCTTCCTGGACAAGCTTCCTGCTTTTAAGGAATTTCTCGAATTCCATCAATTTTGCACCGATAATATCCATGTTCCCCCCTTGCCTTTCTGGCTTCATGTTGTATTTTATATATTAAGGATTTCAAGATATGCGTACTTTCGCATATACATGGAAATTCCCCCGTAAAGCGTACTTGCACTGTCTTATCTTAGTCTATTTTATATTAGATAACGCAGTTTTGCAAGATTTATTGTTGATTTATCAAGTTTTTTGGAAGAAAGTTTAAGCGGTTTCCCGAAAAAGCGTCGCAACGCCTAATAACAGTTGGCTACATACAATGATTAAAGTTAAAGCAACCAAAAAAGAGATTGATATTTCAGGCTCATCGAAGGACTTACTGTCTTTAAAAGATGATATTACCCAATTTATTATTAGCAAAGATAATGAGACAATAATAAAAGCTGAGTCTGGCTTCAATCCTTCACCATATCCATTTGCTTTAGAGCAAATTATTTTAAGAAAAGGAAATGGGAAAAACAGATTTGAGATCGATGGATGCGCCCTATACATCACGGGTTCTCCTTTATGTTTACAGAATATTGTCGATAATTTGCCTTTAGAAGGAGACAAGGGGACACATGTCCATTACGATCACTTGATTCTCGAAGACTATGTTGATGATATTTCACCAGATGTAATTATCACACTTAGAATATAGAAAGCCAACTATGAGCATTCTCCTAACCCGCCAAGGCGGGTAGGAGATGCCTGAGCGTTCAATAACAAAAATGGAGAATTAATATTAATGTCAACATTACTCATTGTCATGCTTGTTCTTGCTGTAAATTTAATGCCAGGAGATATAAAAGTATTTTCTATAGGGATTGAACCCAATAATCGTCTCACTTTCACTAAACAAGCTGATGGGGGCTGGGGAGCTAGTAAATTAGGATTTAAAGATGAAAAAAGTCTTGGAACATTTTATGTTAAAGGCCTAATGATTACTGCATTGATAGATGGCAAAGAAAATAAAATCGACGCATCTAAATATCTGAACGTAAAGACACCTGATCAAATTAAAGACTTAACTCAAATAAACATTGGATCTAAAATATTTAAGATAAAAAAAACAGAATCCACAGTAATTGTTCGATCAGATGATAATCAATCTGATATTTATTACTATTGAACTATCGGCCTCACCGAACGGGGTACCGTTCGGTAGGCCTGAAACGTTAGACTTTTAGATTTTATGGCAATTAAGAAAAAAATACAGCGACTCAAAGGCAAGATTCATCTCTTCTGGATATGGGGGATTGTGCTTTGTCTGTCGTACGTTGGGCTGACGACTGGTGTTATGATGCTATTGGTACCATGGATAGGTAGCACAAGCAGCATCATTTTGGCGATAGTGATATTTATCAGCACCATCATCGTCCATATCCGTATCAAACACAGAATAGCAACCTCCCTTGAGTCCAAGACTCCATGTCCAGAATGCGGGCAGTGCCGCATGAGTTTCAGAGAGGAGAGAGACTGCCACGCATATTTGATATGTCCATATTGCGGAATAACGTGGGACCTTGGACAAATTTGATGAATTATGATTGAGCCGTCGTCTAACAATTTCCATGCATCCAACCCCGCATCCGCGGGGTGGATGATAGAGGGGCGTTCGACACCACAATGATAAAACAATTTATATTTTGCGTTTCCCTTCTTACAATTACAGGCTGTCTTGGACCTGAAAGAGATGAATATGACAGAGAAAAATATTCGGATTCTATCGCATGGGAGAAAGCAAGAATAGTAGATAAAGGAGGATCGAGCGAATTAAAGATTCTTGAAATAGGGCCAGGTTCTAAAATTATTCTTGAATTTACTGAAGGATTTAGTCACGGAAGACGAACAACTGCGCATGGAAGCCACGAATCTGTATATTTTATTCTAGATGAACTCCCTAGAAAGGGCTCTTCTTATGAATTCTCATTTTTAAATGGCTCTTTGGAATTTGATGGATGGGCTGGCGACGACAGTTTATTTATTTGTAGAGACAAACCAGCTAAAGCATACTTGCATATTAAAGACATATCTGAAGAAGAAATCATTGCAGATGTTACATGCGTGCTTTGGTATCAAAGTAAATCATTTATTGGCAACGTTCCCTTTGACATCAAGAGAACAATAACATTTGATAGAAAAAACACCTTAAAAGTCGAACCATGCAAATAGACCGAACCGGTGAACCACCGGTCCGGTCATCATAGGACGTTCGATACACAAATATGAAACATTCAGAAATATCTTATGTAGTTGACTCATCTTTTGATAAATCAAAGAAAATTGAAATATCAATTAGATGGGACAACATGAGCAGAGATTATCGAGTTCATACTTTACGGGGCTTGGGAAATCAGGATTTTCATATTCCTGAATCAAGGATGCAGGGATTATACGAACTTATTGAAAATCTTAAACTGCCTTGCAGCATAGAAGACAATTCTGGCTTCGACGGAACTAGTTATGAGATAAGAATTGGGATATCCCCGTCAATAACGTATTCTTGGTGGGAAAAGTTGCCGAATGAATGGGAATCTTTAGAGCGAATCATCAAAGAGATTAATATGATTTCAGAAGAATATAAATAATCGAACGATTTCCATGCATCCAACCCCGCATCCGCGGGGTGGATGATAGAGGGGCGTTATGAAAATTATTAATACATACATTTTAATCATTATCTGTTTATGCGGATGTGCCGGTTCTACAACATACATACTCAACGACACACCTGCTTTTAGCTCAATTATGCAGTCAGAATACAAATTAAAAGAAAATTGCTTTATTGCAGAGCCTGTAAGATATAGCATTAAATATCCGTATATTATACCGTATGGAAGAATAGCTCAACCGCTTCCCAAGAATATAAATCCAAGCGGGACTATATGTCAATCGCTACCTGTCGAAACCCAATATATTGGTAAAACTTATGATGAATTTACTATATTAGGCATAGCTCCAAAAGGGACAATTTTAAAAATTAAAGAAATCAGAGGACGATCAACATTTGAAGATTATTATTTTGAGTGTGATGTTGAAACTGATTTAAAAGGCTTTCAAGTCCTTACTGGAGATCGATTGCTTGATGGATATCATAGACCAAATCCGAGATTATTTCCGGAACATACAGAGAAAATTATAAAATAGGATTCATAACGATGGGCATTCTCCTAACCCGCCAAGGCGGGTAGGAGATACCAGAGACGTTATACATGAAAACTAAACTAATATTTTTGATCGTTACAGTATTTTCTCTTAACACCTATGCTAAGCTAGGGGGAGGTGATCCGTCTGACCTGCTTACAAATCCTATAATAAGAGATAGGTTTGAACCTTCGCCTTTATATTTCTTTGTAATAGTCCCAATATTTGGTTTATCACTTGTCGCTCTTTATTTCCTGTGCCATAAATATAGCGTCACTCAAAAAGGCTTAAAGCATCTCATTCAGCCGCTCTTATCTGGAATAGTTTTGTTTGCGTTTATCCCCAGTGTTTACAGTAAATTTTATCAGATATACGTTGAACTGGAAATCGAATCATCTGAACTCTCAAGATATGATTTTCCTTTTGTCGCCAGCGGAAAGATCCTATATGGTATTTTATTGATTCTGATATGGTTTTCCGTTCAACCAATTATATTACAATTAATTTTCAAGAGAAAAGATAAGCCATTGTTGTACTTCCCTTTCATTTTGTTTTTCTTTGGATATGGAATATGGTTTATTTATTCGCTATTTTCTCCATTGATGGTTATTAGATAAAATAGAATGTATAACGAGATTAGTGCTCCTAACCGCGCATTCGCGCGGTAGGAGACCATGGGCGTTATAAGAAGCAAATATGGCAAACAATAATCTAAAAAACGAGCAGTGGGAATATGCCAAGAAAAAGTATCGATTGTCAAGCATGCATATTCAAATGGCAAAAGAATTGGGAATGAATCCCAAGAAATTTGGGAAGCTTGCAAATCACAAACAAGAACCGTGGAAAGCTCCCTTGCCAGACTTTATAGAAGAAATTTATTTTAAAACATTCAAACGGGACAAACCAATTCAACATAAAGAAAATAAAATCTTATAACCATGCCCCTTCATCCAACCGCTGCTCCGCGCGGTGGATGAGGGCAGAGCGTTAGGTCGAAAGAAATCATACTCACCATACGAATGAGGAATTGAAGCATGAAATGGTTTCAGCCAATCGAATGCGATAACACAGTGAAGAATCCTCTTGTTTGCAACAATGACAATTTAGAGCAATATGGATTTCAGGAAGATGATTTTATAATTGGCAAAAGAATTAAAGATTGGAGAGATGTTATTTCCTTTCGTGCAACTGATAAAAAGCATGATGGCAAGCCAGATGATGTATTGCAAAACCATTTGATGTTACCCATATATTCAGACAGACTAACAAGTGAATTAATGAAAGAAGAAATTAACGGGATACAGTATTTGCCAATAAGAGTATTACGCCCTAAAAACAATGAAATAAAGGGTTTTGCTATTGCAAATATAATTAATTTCGTTGAGGCGTTTAATTATAAGAAATCAGATTATACTCGCTTCGAGGACGACTTCCCTAATCCCACAGTAAGAGGGAAGATAGCTATGGTGGATAATTTTGTTCTATATAAAAACAAACTTGTGGGAATGGATATAATAAGATTAAAAGATTATAACCAAAGAATTTTTATTTCTGAAAATGTAAAAACAATCTTTGATAAGAATAATTTTACAGGATACTCATTTAGAGAGATTAAACTGACCTAACAAAATTCCATTCATCCAACCCCGCATCCGCAGGGTGGATGATAGCGGGGCGTTAAGAATCGAATAAATGATTGATCTAAATTCAAATGGATTATTGATGGGCGATGCAAATTTACGATTCTAATTCAGGAATGATTTGGAAATAAATGCAAGAAGAAATATAAGAGATAATTTCTTAACCATGCCCCTGCATCCAACCGCTGCTCCGCGCGGTGGATGAGGGCAGTCGTTCAAAGGCAAAATAATGAAACTCATTTACTTATCATTTGCATTGTCCATCATGTTAATCACATCTTGCAATACAATTATCAGCCAAGATGATTATAATGGGACTTGGAAATCAATGCACAAAGGTGGTGGTGACACTATGTGTATTAAAGGAAACAAGTTGGAATATGTTGCCAGAAGCTGTACGGATCCGGATGAACCATACAAAGATATTGACTGTAGTATCACTGGAGATATTATAACATTTTATCTTCCACCCCCATACAATCATAAATTTAAATTCACCTTGAAAAGCCACGAGGGAAACCTCTATTTGCTATCAGATCATGACATCGAACAAATTGGAATAAAAAAGAATGATGATTGGTATGCTAGGGCATTCAAGAAAATCAATAAATAAGCTTTGAACCATTGGCATTCTCCTAACCCGCAAAAGCGGGTAGGAGATACCGAGACGTTCGATCAAAAATGAAAAAAATATTTTTATTGTCAATCTTGTTCTCTTTCTGCATAACTTCTTGTACATCTGATCAAGTGGTATCGAATAAGGCAGATCATGCAGTAACCTCAATATTGCTATCGGAGGTTCAAGATATGCTTTCAGTAAAGTTAACACGGGAAGAACTCGAAAGCAGACTCGGTTCCCCAATTATTAAGCCTAAAGGAAACTGGGGGAATTTAATGTATGAGATGCCCGACAAAAAGTATTTATTCTTTTTCTTCAAGGGCCCTCATGTTACTGGCGCAAGGTTTGACAAAACAGAAATAAAAGGAATTGAACCAAAAACATATAAAATGCATTTCGTTTTTAACAGGAAAAACCAAAAACATTTTCCTGCTTTGGATGATGAAGTGTTTGAAGATATTGATAGTTTCAAAAATCACTTAAGAAAACTTCCCAAGAATTCAATTATTGAGTGGCAACACAGTGATGACATATCTGCAAAAGTAAAAGAACCTATAGAAACTTCGGATCAGATTAAATCATTTGAGGTCTTTTGCCTTAAGTATGATATTATATTGATTCAATATCCAGGCGGGTGAATTGATAAAATGATTCGAACAAAATTAGTGCTGGCAACTTCGCTCCGCTCGTTGCCAGACCATGAAGCGTTAGCTATGAAAGAATCAATATGAAATGTTCAATTGCAATCTTCATGTTTTTCTTAATTGCTGTCATGCCCGTATTGTCACCATGTGGCTGGTCTGCCGATGCCCAAGCTCAATCAGCTGAACAAAAGAATTTGACGGTTCCACAATTGAATAAATTGATCTCCGAGATTCATTCTGATCTCATGTTACTCAAAGATAAATATGAAAGACTATATTTGTACTCAGAAAAATCATTTTATGGAGGCAATGATATTTCTTGTATGCTAGAAAAAAAAGATTCTAAATCAGCTGTACGCTACCCTGATCAGCTCCATATTTATTACAGAAAATTAAGTTCTAAAGATAAGGATGAGTCCCTTTCTCGCAATGCCTTAAAGGATGAGGAATCTTGTAAATTCCCAACTCTAAATTCAGAGATTTATGCCGAAATATTTATTCGTAACAAGAAAGATGAGGATGAGCAATTGATAAAGGACATAAAAGATATTATAATCAAAATATGCAACATCTTGCAAAAAGAGATAAAAGATAAATAGCTAACCAGGAGCCTTCTGGTAACCTCGTTTCACTCGGCTCCCAGAGGCTGAGCGTTGGAAGCAATCCATGAAAAAAACAATATTTATCTTTATAATCAGCATCATGATATCTGGTTGCTCCAGAGAATCACTGCCTTACGGTGATGCAGGTATATCGATGAACAGCGGGATAAGCGAAGATGAAGGCATCTTGAAATTGACCGGAGTTGTAACTTTCAGAGATGCGCCTGATGGTATAAAGGAAATCGTTTTGCGTGTAACGAACAACACAAAGAACGGTCTTTGGGTTCCAGGTTCAGAGGGAGAAAGAGGGCATATTAATTGCGAGTCATTTAATTTAACAGTAATAGAACAAGATGGTGTGAGGTCATCGCACTCTGACCATGGCCTTTGTCAATTTCCTGATCACTACATGAGGTTGAAGCCCGGGGAATCGAGTGAGTATGTCTATGAGGTGCCAAATAAATTCCGAGGCAACATAGAGATTTCAGTATGGACTCCATGGCGTACTGAAAAGGGCGAGTTGATTGACTTGGATACAAAAAAATCAGCACTGAAAGACGGCGATCAATTAATTGAAGAAGTTGAGGGGATTGGATTATTAAAATAAATTAACTTCCAACGATGCTGGTGCTGGCAACCTCGTTTCACTCGGTGCTAGACCAAGAGGCGTTAGGTAAGAATAAATATGATGATAATCTTACGAGACGACAGAGTGGTTGAAACATTCGAAGACCCAAGGCAACCGCCAAATTGGATCGAAACCATAGATATTAAGAATCAAGAATACGAATTTTGCGACGATTCAGGACAAGTATATAAGGGAAAGATTAAAAAGGGAGGATTCTTTTCTCTCGACACATATGAGCTTGTCCCAGAAGGCACTCCCGACAAAGAGAACCTCAACCGCCTTTTACGCAATGCCGTAATGATTGAGGCAGGAGATCGATTTCAAACATTAGAAGAATTAAAAAAATACCTAACTATTGGCATTCTCCTAACCCGCCAAGGCGGGTAGGAGATACCGAGACGTTCTGTACAAAGTAAAAGATATAAAGTATGCCTAAAATTCAATGTAAAAAGCATGGTGACGAAATAGCACCACATTGTTGCCATCATCTAAGTGCGCTGACTTTAAAACGTGAACCTATTGATTTTGCCGTGTTTTACGACGTGGGAAAGACTTGTGGAATAGAATTTGTATGGGGTGGCGCTTGGGTCTGCAAAAACTGTTTAGAGGAGCTTAATAATTCCGATAAAGATAAAATAGAAGAATTACTAGAAAAAACAGGAATGGATCCATTTTGCAAGAAATGCCTTGATGAATTAATGAAAAGATAGAAATACAGAACGAATACCATGCAGCCAACGTCGCTACCGCGCCGTGGTTGATGAGCGAGCGTTATGCAAGGAGATAATAATGAAAACCCCATGGGCAATACTCACTAAAAGATATGGGGAAGATATTCGGCAACCCTCAGATGCTCAATTGAGCAAAGCAATAGATGAATTGT